>OLOK01000544.1_pt1 | contig 36543 bp, 26 predicted proteins | sample 1672591 | NCBI WGS metagenome assembly OLOK01 (sample SAMEA3136703, study PRJEB25190) | human gut metagenome | biome: human gut; feature: human-associated habitat; material: faeces | place: Austria | collected 2013 | reverse complement strand
CATTGTTTATTCCTTTCTGTTTTATCTCCATATTCTTTCTTTGTTCTATTCTATTCAAGAACCACCGCATTGTGGACGGCCTCCTTTGCATTCTTGCCCCAGGAAAACAGTGTTCACCAAATATAATCTGTATTTAATTATTTAAACTGAGCCAGACGTTCCTCTACCTGAGCCATCATCTGCTCATACTTTGCAAGCTTGTCCTTTTCCTCCTGAACCTTTTCAGGCTTTGCATTGTTTAAGAATTTCTCATTTGAGAGCATGCCCCTTGAGCGCGCAAGCTCCTTTGTAAGCTTATCCTTTTCTTTATTGAGTCTTTCCTTTTCCTTCTCGAAATCAACAAGGTCCTCAAGCGGCAGGTATGCAACCGCATCAGGTATCACTACTGATACAGCGTCATCTCCAATACCGGCCTTGCCCTGCTGTACTGTAATCTCGCTGGTAAATGCAAGATTTACATATACCTCCTTGTTGTCCTCGAATATCTTTCTGACTGCCTCATCATCACTTGTGATGAAAAGCTTTGCCTTTCTTGAAGGTGGAACATCCATCTGTGTACGGACATTTCTGATACCCTTTACGAGATCCTTGCAGTGCTCGATTGCGGCTTCTTCTGCCGGGAAATTCCACTCTTCCTTGTACTCAGGCCATTTAGAGAGCATGATAGTCTCCTCGTCTGACTGAAGTGTGCAGAAGATTTCCTCTGTGATAAACGGCATATATGGATGAAGGAGCTTCAGTGCATTTACAAGTACTGTCTTAAGTGTCCAGAGTGCTGCATTTGCTGACTCAGGGTTTTCATCCTTCTTGTAGGTACGAACCTTTGCAATCTCGATATACCAGTCACAGAACTCATCCCAGATGAAGTCGTATACCTTTTGTACTGCGATTCCAAGCTCGAACTTGTCCATGTTTTCTGTGGCATCCTTTGCAAGAGTATTTACCCTTGAAAGAATCCACTTATCTGCTGCATGAAGCTCATCAAGCTTTGGCTCTCTAAGCTCTACACCTTCAAGGTTCATCATGATAAATCTTGATGCATTCCACACTTTGTTGGCGAAGTTTCTTGAAGCCTCAACTCTCTCCCAGTAGAAACGCATGTCATTTCCCGGTGCATTTCCTGTGATAAGTGTCAGACGAAGCGCATCTGCACCATACTTGTCGATAACCTCAAGCGGATCAATTCCGTTTCCGAGTGATTTACTCATCTTGCGGCCCTGAGAATCTCTTACGAGTCCGTGGAAAAGCACTGTGTGGAATGGTGCCTTGCCCATCTGCTCATAGCCTGAGAAAATCATTCTGATTACCCAGAAGAAAATGATATCGTAGCCTGTTACGAGCACATCGTTTGGATAGAAATAGTCAAGATCCTCTGTCTTTTCAGGCCAGCCAAGTGTTGAGAATGGCCAGAGCGCTGATGAGAACCATGTATCAAGTGTATCAGGATCCTGTGTCCAATGCTCCTTGCCACACTTAGGACATTTGCCCGGCTTTTCTATTGAAACTACCATCTCTCCACAGTCATCACAGTACCATGCAGGTATTCTGTGTCCCCACCAGAGCTGACGACTGATGCACCAGTCGCGGATATTGTCTGTCCAGTTGAAGTATGTCTTGTCCATTCTTGAAGGAAGAAGCTTGATTTCTCCGTTCTTTACTCCCTCAACTGCAGGCTTGATCATCTCGTCCATCTTGACGAACCACTGCTGCTTGATCATTGGCTCAACTGTTGTGTGACAGCGGTCATGCACACCTACATTGTGTGAGTGTGGTACAACTTTTACTAAAAGGCCCTGCTCTTTAAGATCCTCAACCAGTGCCTTTCTGCACTCGTATCTGTCCATTCCGGCATATTTTCCGGCCTTTTCATTCATTGTGGCATCATCATTGATTACAACTATTTCCTCTAAGCTGTGGCGTTTTCCTACCTCGAAATCGTTAGGGTCGTGTGCAGGTGTAATCTTTACACAGCCTGTTCCAAACTCTTTATCTACGTATGAATCTGCGATTACAGGAATCTCTCTGTCTGTGCATGGAAGCTTTAAGGTCTTTCCGATGATATCCTGATAGCGCTCGTCATCAGGATTTACAGCTACGGCTGTATCTCCGAAAAGTGTCTCAGGACGTGTTGTTGCTATCTCTACGAATCTGCCTTCCTCGCCAACTACAGGATAGTTGATGTGCCAGAAGAAGCCGTCCTGTTCCTCATGCTCTACCTCTGCATCTGAAATAGATGTCTTACATACCGGACACCAGTTTACGATTCTTGAGCCCTTATAAATCCAGCCCTTCTTATAAAGCTTTGTAAATACCTCCTGTACTGCGTGTGAGCATCCCTCATCCATTGTAAATCTCTCACGCTGCCAGTCTGCTGATGATCCGAGCTTACGAAGCTGCTTTACGATACGTCCGCCATACTCTTTTCTCCAGTCCCAGCATTTCTCCAGGAACTCTTCTCTTGTAAGGTCTGCCTTGTTGATTCCCTGCTCTTTAAGTGCCTGGATGACCTTTACCTCTGTTGCGATGGATGCGTGGTCTGTTCCCGGCTGCCAGAGTGCATTGTAGCCCTGCATTCTCTTGTATCTGATAAGGATATCCTGCATGGTGTTGTCAAGGGCATGTCCCATGTGCAGCTGTCCTGTGATGTTTGGTGGTGGCATCACGATTGTGAATGGTTTTTTGCTGCGGTCTACCTCAGCATGGAAGTAGCCATTGTCTTCCCACTTTTTGTAAAGACGGTCCTCGATGTCCTTTGGATCGTAGGTTTTGTTTAGTTCTTTGCTCATGTTTTCCTCCTTTTATATGAATGACGCAAAAGCTTTGGGGGTGTTTTGTATCAGGTCGCGCATTATGTATGGAATTATGTTCATGATTACGCTGCCAAGACACTGTAAAAATTATGATGAATGATTGCTTAGACCATGACGCAACCGGCTTTTAGCGCCGTCCATGGCGCTAACGCCTCGCCCGCACGTCCATGTGCGTGCGTTGCTGAGCTGTGTACATAATTTTAACAGTCTCTAGGCAGCTCCATAAATCACATAATTTCATACATAATGCGCGGCCTGATAATTCAGGCTGTGAGCTTTTGCTGTTCTTCTTTTCATCTGGCGACCGATTAGATTGCATGCGCAATCTGCCGGTCTTACAGTTTTAGTACATGCCATGACGAAAATAGCATAGTAGCAAATAAATTTGCGCTATATGTGCACATCTCAGTCTACAAAAAACGCCCCTCCGGTCTACGACCGGAAGGGCGAATAAGCGCTGTACCACCTTCGTTTACATCAGAGCGACATATACACTAAAATATATGACATATACGCTCGAATGCCTCTTGTCCTGTAACGTGGACGAATCGGAAGAACTTATGTCAAATCTCGTTATATATAGATTTAACTTTCTGGGTTCTTCGGCTCAAAAGCTACCTTCCATGATTTCTGTCTTAAGCACCTTTCAGCCTGCCCAAAATGTATCACCATCTTACGGACCGGATGCTCTCTCTGAAAGCTTTCGTCATGTACTCCTCTTTCTTATGCCTTTAAATATTTGCCTGTTTCTTTCTACAATATTAAAGTGCATTGGGTGATTTGTCAATATGATTTTTCAATCATCATAATGACCTTTACATGAAACAATATAAATTATCTCATCTTTTTCATAATAAACAATTCGATTAGTGTCATCAATGCGTCTGCTCCACATACCACTAAGATTTTCCTTTAATGGTTCCGGTTTACCTATACCCTCAAACGTACTTCGCTGAATATCCTTGATAAGTCCATTAATTCTTTTCAGTGTTTTCTTATCCTGCGTCTGCCAGTATAAATAATCGCTCCATGCCCTATCTTCCCATAGTAACCTCATTAGTCCTCCTCTATCAAATCATGCTCTGCGAAGTGAGCTTTGCCATCCTTAATATCGCGCACGATATTTTCCAAATAACGGATATTGCTATCAGAATAAAACGGATCTACCGATACCTCAAAAGGAATACGCTTTTCTCTGCCTACTTTTTTTGCAAAAACGGTGAACGCTGCACTCATAGAAAGACCTAATTCCGAACACACCTGTTCCATGCTTTTTTTTACATCTGCATCCAATTTAAAATTAACATTAACTGACTGTGACATATACAACACTCCTTTCTTGCTTATAGTATATGCAATAATAAAGAAAATATCAATAAGATTTCTTCATTTTTTCTTTATTATAAATTTTTACTTTCAAAGAAATAAGTGCTCGCTATAAGTGCTGTTCCGCCTATATATGCCATCTTATCGCTCAAGTGTGAACGGCTGATAAGCTTGTCAGTATAGTTTTCATCATATTTTGTGCAGTACTGTATAAAAAGCTTATATATGCTTGTATTTTCAAACATTGAACCAAACACTATCGTGCAATCCGGAGCCAGAATAGTCAACACATTTACAGCGACACGTGCCATTCGTTCTATTGCTCCAACAAGTATCTCAGAAATTGTCTTATCCATCCTTGTTATGTAGCCGTTGCCCTCATTTTCTACCCACGAAGTCAAGAGCTCTCTTGTTATAAGATTTTTATCACCGGCTGTTTCTTCGTATAGCACAGGGGTATTTTCCTTGGAATATATCTCCTTTATGCGGTCACACAGGGCAAACATGGATACTCTTGTTTCAAGACAGCCATGTCTGCCACATCTGCACTTAAGTCCATCAGGCTCTATGATGTAGTGTCCTATTTCTGCTGCGTTGTGCTGATTGCCCTCATATAGCTTATTGTCCACAACTATCGCAGAGCCGACACCCGGGCCCCACTTAATAAAAACAATATTGTTTCCATATTTTCCGACACCATAAAGCATTTCGGCTTCCGCAAATGCTTTGACGTTGTTTTCAAGTATTACCGGACACTGAATCTGTTTTTCAAGTATTTCTCTTATTTTTACTTGATTGTTCCATATGCCATAAGCGTGTATACTGATGCCATTATTCCTGTCAACTATTCCCGGAACACATATTCCGATTCCAAGAATATCTGACAGCTTAAGTTCCTTTTCCCAAAGCTGAAGCTTTATTTCCTTTGCCAGTTCTTCTAAAAACAGCTGTGGTTCAATGTCCGTCCGGGTATGTACCTTAGTTTCAACAAGCACATTTCCCCTGATATTGGTAACTGTAATGCTCGTGTCTACAGCCTCAATATTTACAGATACTATATACTTAAAATCATAATTGATATCCACAAGCACCTTCTTACGGCCCGCTCTCTTCTGCTCCTTCATCTCACCCTTTTCAAGTATCATGTGAGCTTCCATCATATCATTGCACAGCATGGTCACAGCCGCCGGTGTGAGTCCTATCTGATTGGCAATATCCTTCCTTGACATTGCGCCGTTTTTCTGCAGTATCTTAAGTATCTGAGATTTATTATTGTTTTTTACACTATCAAGGGAAATTCCGGTTTTAACCATTAATTCATGCTCCTTATTTATGCTTCAACATTCTTTGTTGCAACTATATCCACACCGGTTGCAGCAGCATCACTTAGCAGTACATCACCTATATGCACCGGTGCCTCTACCTTGATTTGGTTGATACAGTCCATCACATCCATTATCTTTTCCTTTGGAATATCCTGTGCCGTCTTTACGGATACCATAGGTATTGTGCCGTTTTTCACACAGACTGTGCTTGTCACGATTCGCGTCGGATGTGTCACTTCCTTTGCTCCGTAGTCTGCTCCGCGCTTACAGGTATTTCCGGTTACTGTGACATTATCTCCATCTATTGTCACCTTAAGGGCACAGCCCAGAGGGCAGCCTATACATGTCAAATTTCTTTCTTCCATGATACTATGCCTCCTCAATCTTTATCGTAATTGTGCGGGGATTTTCCGTTTCGATGAGCTGCTTCTTCTGCAGCACCACCTGCTCCATCTCACCCGGTGCCATTACAGGGTGCTTGCGGTGCTGTAATTGTTTATCATCCAGATATACCGCAATATAACAATTCTTATACACAGCTCCAACTCGAAATCTCACCGTTACAGTATCATCCATCTGTGCAGTATTTATAGTGCTTGGGACAGTATATCTGACTCCGCCTGTAGCAGTTATCGATATTTCTTTGCCATCATCACTCTTATCACCGCCGTTTTTCACATACTCTGCGGCATGGCGGCCTGCTGCTGTTGCTTCCTCTGACACATAATCCACGAGGTCGTGCACATGAAGCACATTTCCACAGGCAAATACACCCGGCACATTGGTCTCAAGGCTTTCGTTTACAACAGGTCCGCTTGTTACAGGATTGAGCTCTACACCTGCTGTTTTTGAAATCTCATTTTCCGGAATGAGTCCGCATGAAAGTAAAAGTGTATCGCACTCGTAAAACTCCTCTGTTCCCTCAATAGGCTTGTTATGCTCGTCAACCTGAGCGAGAGTGATGCCCTCCACACGCTCCCTGCCCTTTATATCAACCACTGTGTGGCTGAGCTTAAGCGGGATATTAAAATCATCAAGGCACTGCACAATATTACGCTTCAAGCCTCCTGAATACGGCATGAGTTCTGCAACCACCTGCACCTTGGCACCCTCCAAGGTCATTCTTCTTGCCATGATAAGACCGATATCTCCTGAGCCAAGTATTACTACCTTTCGTCCCGGCATGTATCCCTCTATATTCACCAGTCTCTGAGCTGTACCCGCCGAGAAAATTCCTGCCGGTCTGTAGCCTGGTATGTTAAGAGCACCTCTTGCTCTCTCCCTGCAGCCCATCGCAAGTATTACGGTCTTTGCAGCGATATGGAAAAGTCCGTCTGTGCGGTTCATAGCTGTAACTATTTTATCGTTTGCCTCATCTTTTATCTTTACATCATGCCTGTCATCCGCCCCGTTTTTGAACTCGTCACCGGTTGAGATATCCATGACCATCGTATTCAGTCTGTACTCTATGCCAAGCTCTTTGACCTCTTTGATAAATCTGCCGGCATATTCAGGGCCTGTGAGTTCCTCCTTAAAGGTGTGCAGGCCAAAGCCATTGTGTATACACTGGTTTAATATGCCGCCAAGCTCGCAGTCTCTTTCCAGTATAAGTATTTTATCTATTTTATTTTTCTTAGCGGAAGCTGCTGCCGCAAGACCTGCCGGGCCGCCTCCTACTATCACAATATCGTAAAATTCCATATTGTCCCCCTATGTTAATCTGATATTAACCCAATATCAATCTTTCGTTACCTGTCTCTTTGAAGTAAGACAGACTATCCGCGATTCTTGCTCATTCCAACAACTATCTTTGATTTTCCACCGCTTTTAGTGATGTCAAGTTGCGAAATGCCTCTCTCCCTGGCGATAATCTCCATAGTTCTCGGAGAACAGAAGCCTGCCTGGCACCTGCCCATTCCGGCTCTGGTGCGTCTCTTCACACCATCAAGCGACTTTGCGCCTAACGGTCTGTTTACCGCATCCATTATCTCGCCCTCCGTAATCATCTCACAGCGGCAGATTATGTTACCATACTCAGGCTTTTCTTTTATCAGCTCTTTATACTCATCCTCTGAAAGCTTCTTTGGATTTAAAATACCTTTTCTTGTCTCGATAAAGTCCGCATTTTTAGAAGGCTTAAAAAGCCTCTCAACTATTGCTGCCACTCTCTCACCGATAGCCGGTGCACTTGATAAGCCCGGTGACTCTATACCTGCACAGTCCACAAAAAATGGTGCATCTTTAAGCTCCTCGATGATAAACTCATGTCCGTCCTCATGTGCACGGTTTCCTGCAAACGATGTGATGACCTGACGCATAGGAAGTGACGGCACCGAACGTGTGCCGGATGTCGTAACATGCGCTAAGCCCGCTCTTGTTGTATTTGTACCATCCTTGTCATCATGATCATCTGCTGTAGGTCCGATTAGGATATTTCCGTGTACTGTCGGGGTTACAAGCACGCCCTTGCCGTATTTTCCCGGAAGCTGGAAGATTGTCTTGTCAACGATACCACCAGCTGCCCTGTCTAATAGCTCGTACTCTCCGCGCCTTGGTGTGATATGGATTTTGTTTTCACTCACCATGTTGTGAAATACATCAGCATATACACCGGCTGCATTTACAACGCAGCGTGCATGAATTTCTCCATTTTGAGTAATGAGAATATAGCCTGCCTGCTCCTTTTGTATCTCCTTCACCTCGGTGTTAAATAAAAACTCCACACCGTTTGCCGCAGCATTCTCAGCAAATGCAATATTCATGCCAAACGGACATACAATGCCTCCTGTCGGGCAGTAAATAGCTGCCACCACCTCATCAGACAGATTCGGCTCCATCTCATGTGCTTTCTTTGAATCAAGAATTTCAAGTCCCGGCACGCCATTTGCGATTCCCTGATTGTAAAGCTCCTTAAGCCTTGGCATATCGTCCTCGCTAAAGCACAAAATCAGCGAGCCGTTTCTTCTGAACTCAAAATCAAGCTGCTTCGAAAGCTCGTCCATCATCTCATTTCCACGGATATTCATCTGTGCCATAAGTGTACCTGTCTTACAGTCAATTCCGGAATGGACAATAGCACTGTTTGCCTTTGAAGTGCCACAGCACACGTCCTCCTCCTTTTCCACCACGCAGATGGACAGGTTATATTTCGATAGCTCTCTTGCACAGGCGCTTCCCGATACTCCCGCTCCTATAATTACTACATCATACATGTTATTTTCTCCTACCAATTTCCATATATATTTTTACTTTCAGTCATCCTTCGCCCAGTTAAATGCGCAGGCGACAGCCTTTTTCCACATTTTAAGCTTCTTTTCTCTCAAATCAGCCTCTATCTCCGGCTCAAACACACGGTCAATAGCCCAGTTTCTCTTTATATCATCCATGCTGTCCCAATAGCCCACTGCAAGTCCTGCGAGGTACGCTGCACCCATGGCTGTAGTCTCCACGCACACAGGCCTGTTGACCGGTGCATTGCTGATATCAGCCTGCATCTGCATGAGCAGATTGTTGGCACTGGCGCCGCCGTCCACCCTAAGCGAGGTGAGATTGATGCCTGAATCAGCCTTCATTGCCTCAAGCACGTCATTTACCTGAAATGCCATTGATTCCAGAGTGGCCCTTATGACATGGTACTTGTTTACACCTCTCGTAAGCCCCACAATGGTTCCTCTCGCATACTGATCCCAGTATGGTGCCCCAAGCCCTGTAAATGCCGGCACCACATAGCAGCCGTTTGTATCCTTTACCTTTCTCGCCATGTACTCTGAATCAGTTGAGGAATCGATAAATTTCATCTCATCGCGGAGCCACTGTATTGAGGCTCCTGCCACAAATATTGAGCCCTCCAGCGCATATACCACCTTGCCGTCTATGCCCCAGGCTATTGTGGTTACGAGTCCGTTCTTTGATGAAACAGGCATCTCACCTGTATTCATGAGAAGGAAGCAGCCGGTGCCATATGTATTTTTGGCTTCTCCTGCCCTAAAGCAGGTCTGTCCAAAAAGTGCTGCCTGCTGGTCTCCTGCCGCTCCCGCGATAGGAATCGGTCCCCCGAAGTACACCGGATTCACCTCACCATACACACAGCTTGACGGCATAGGCTTTGGAAGCATGCTCTTTGGTATGTCAAGCTCCTTAAGTATCTCATCATCCCACTTTAAGGTATTGATATTAAACATCATGGTTCTTGATGCATTAGAATAATCCGTAACATGCACCTGCCCCTGAGTGAGCTTCCATATAAGCCACGTCTCGACTGTTCCAAACAAAAGCTCGCCTCTTTCGGCTCTCTCCCTTGCTCCCGGCACATTGTCAAGGATCCACTTGAGCTTAGTTGCCGAAAAATAAGCATCTATCACAAGACCTGTCTTTTTCCTAAAGTTCTCGGTAAGCCCCTTCTCCTTCAGTGAATCCGCATACTCTGCCGTGCGTCTGCACTGCCATACTATCGCGTGATAAACCGGCTCACCTGTATTTTTGTCCCATACAATTGTGGTCTCTCTCTGGTTAGTAATGCCTATCGCACATATGTCGGCTGCCGTAGCCTGTATATTGGCCATTGCCTCCTTTGCCACCTCAAGCTGTGTGGCCCAGATTTCCTCTGCATCGTGCTCCACCCAACCCGGCTTCGGGAAAAACTGCGTAAATTCCTTCTGTGCCACGCTGCACATCTCGCCCTTCTCATTGAAAAGTATACATCTGTTGCTGGTAGTGCCCGCATCTAATGCCATAATATACTTTGCCATGTAAAAATCCTCCAACCAATTATTCGGTACCTAAATACTACTATTATTATAGCATGATATTTAAGCTATTTCCATAAAATCAGTACTCACAGACTTCGATTTCAAGCATATGTCCTAAAATCTTTAATTCATCTGAACAATCTCCGTAAATCACCACAAAATGAGGCTCCCAGCCATCCTTTACACTTTGATTTACAATATCATAGCTCTTTTTGTCTGTCCTTACTACAATTGATGTTCCGCAAAACTGCTTAGGCTTGTCGAGAGCACTTCCTGTTGTGACAAAAAATCTAAAGCTTCCATCTGCTTTTTGTCCTACTCTGAACACTGTGACTTTGTCAGCCGCCTTACAGCCAAAGTCCATTACAGGGCCAATCTTTCTGTTCGGATGCACTCCGATTGTTGCACCTGTATCCTCTCTTGAGATAGAGCATGCAGCTGTTCCGCAATGCCAGAATGTAATGGTATTTTCACTCTCATCAAGAGACACCGGATCTCCGAAAAATACCGCCTGCTCAGATAATTTCATTCCAATATACATAGAGAGTGCTCCATATGTATCAGCCTCACAGCTTGCAGCAACACCCATATCATTTAGCATAGCAAGCACGCCACAAACAGGTGTTCCAAACGCGGTAAAGAAATCAGGCCAGCATCTTGAAGATAGTGCTCCAATATTATTTTCATCTACATACTCCTTATATGCCTTGCACAGTCTCGCAAAATCCTTTCGATTATTGTCAGGAGTCTTGTCAAGACCAACAGTACTCTTAGTCATTTTATCGAGATATTCACTGCACTCATCATCGGTATAGCCCTTTGCCATATCAATAAGCTCTCTCACCTCAATTGACTCAAGTGTTGCTCCGAATACCTTTTGCATGTCAGCATCCATTGCACGTCCAAATCCAAATCCCTGCGGTGTATGTCCGACTGAGGCAATCCTTAGATTTTTAAGCTCATTTTTAAGCCATGCTGCACGAATACAGGCACTAATTGTTTTCTTTGTCCTCTCTTCCTGTGGAGCTCCAAAGATATATTCAAAGTTACCATCCCTAAACGCAGCCAGTGCATTTCCTGCCGAATATGCTCCCGTCAATGAATTTAATCTCAACCGGCCTCCATCTATAACCGGCTCACGAAGTGTCCAAAGCAGTACCGGACACGAAAATCTTTTAAGAACCTCACTCGCATAAGCTGCATTTGCAAAGGTTATATTCTGTAAAATTATCAGGGATGGCTCTATTGTATCAAGAAAATTAGTTAAATCCTGAATTGATAAAAGCATTTTATCTGGTACAATTGCAGCATCCGTTATTGTATTTAATAAGTCTATTGATTTTTCAAATTCCTTCTGTGCGCTCTCCAAATGAAATGTCGGAACCCCGACCGGCACATATGCCACCTGAAATTTTGTCATATATTTTACCTCCAATAAAATTTTCAAAAACTACTTAACCATAAGCAGTATTCCTGATATAAAAAGTAATATGTAGGTGAGCTTCATAAATATTTCCTGGCTCATCCTCTTTACAAGCACTGAGCCTGCTGCCATTCCCGCTATCAAAAACGGAATCGATATGCATTGAGTCATAACAAGCCCTGCATTCCACATTCCCGCACATATATCCTGAACAAGTATCATCGAATTTAATATAATCCAAACAGTAGAAATAGTTGCTCTAAAGCTTGTCTTTTCCTTTATCTCATTGGATAAATACCCTATCAGAAGCGGTCCGCCTGACACAAACATACCATGAACTATTCCCGCACCAATAAGTAACAGCATTGATTTCCATGATGATTTTTCTTTTGTATCACGCTGCCTTTGCCCATATATGCTGTAAAACCCATGTATTGCAAGAAATATCACAAAAATACCCAGAAACTTGTATAATACTGCATCATATCCTGCAAGTGCGTTCTTTAGAAAAAAGCCGCCAAAGATTCCTATAGCCATGACGATGACTACCTTTTTCAACTGCTTCCAGTCTACATGTTTCCATTGTGTAACAAAGACATACACTCCGGCAAGAATACCAAGCACATTTAATATCGGCTTAGCGACATCATATCCCACCAGAATTAGGCTTGGAGGCATTGCGAGGATGGTCCCCGCAAAGCCTGTAATGCCCTGAATCACATTTGTCAGAAAAATTATTATGTAAAATAAAACAGTGTTCATTTATTTGACTCCATATTTTTCTCTGATTTCTTCAAATATATCAGCAAACTCACTATTTTTTCTGTAGAAGGCAGGCGTATAGCCAAGCTCGGCTGATACTGTTATTTCTCCGCCGTGATACTCTTCGCCTGTCCACAAATGTACCCATTCATCCTGTGGCAGATACACATCCCATTCATGCTTATCCTGCTCATAAACAGGTGCTATCAGCATATCTCTTCCAAAAAGATACTCATACTGTATGTCATAAGCTTTCTCATCAGACTCATAATGCATGAACAAAGGTCTTTGCACCGGATGTCCACTGTCTGCATTCTCTTCAACAAGTGTCTTTGTATACGGTGCAAGCATCGTGTATACATCAACGAGTCTCGCCAGCCGCTCCATGGTATCCTCATCATCGTAATACTGAAAATTGGTATCCGGTCTGTTTCCCTCATGTGTCCTCATAAATGGTGTAAACATCGCCATCTCAGCCCATCTGAGAAACAGCTCCTTTGTACGAGTATTATCAAAAAGCGATGTATAGCCTCCAATATCACTATGCGTGAGCCCACATCCCATCATTCCTGCACTAAGTGCTCCGCAGATAACAGATGCGAGTCCATCATGTATTGTAAAGTCAACAGACTGATCGCCGGCCCACAGCAATGTGCAGTATTTCTGGCTTCCGGCACCTCCGGCACGCATGAAGTAAACCACATCTCCAAGCTTTCCTGACTCTTTTACTGCCTCATAGTTACACTTTGCCCATAGCACCGGCCAGTGATTGTGCTCAATCATAGGTGATTTGCCGCTGTATAAGCATATATCATCTGTAGGCAGATACTCTCCAAAGTCTGCCATCCAGCCATCAATGCCTATACCAAGTGTGTATTCTTTAATAATATCCTTAAACCACTCGAATGCCTCCGGGTTTGTGAGATCCACAACTCCACAATAAAATTCACCAAAATCCACGAGATAATCACTGCCATCTGCCTTTGTTGCAAAATAGCCTTTTTCCCTGCCTTCCTTATAGAGCTCACCATCATTTACCAGATATGGATTAACATATCCTAAAAATTTTATGCCATTTGCATTTATCTCTTTAATCTTCTTTGGCAGATCCGGATACATTTCCTTGTGATATTTCCAGTCCCATTGGAGTCTCTTTCCGAATGATGTCACTCTCTTTCCGCACCAATCCTGGCACCATATGCCAGCTACCTTGATGTTCTTATCAAGGGTCTTATCAAGCAATCCAAATGACCTTTCATTTCCACCCTGAACACCAATTATGAGCCCATTGTATACCCAATCCGGGAGCTTTGGCTGTCTTCCAAAATATGCTGTAAGTCTCTCAAGCAGTTTGAGATATGTATCAGCACACTCTATACGGATCTGCTTAGGCACCTCCCAGATCTGCAGCTCATGAAAGCTGTCATTTCTGAAATCAAAATCAGCATATGCTGTTGAATCCACATGCAGATAATATTTATTTGTGGAAACAAAGGTTGGCTGTGGATAATTTGTGTTGTAATAGTCTCCTCCTGCCTTATTTTCTACATCCGAACGCCATGTAACGTAGGTTGTCTTATCACGTCCTACACCCGGTTCAGATGTCCAGATAGGAAAATTTCTTCCACGCAGATTAAAGTAAGACATCTGCTCACCGCAGCCATAGCATTTTTCCTCTTTATCTGCGGCTACCCTAAACCAGAATCGGTTAATCCTGTCATCCTTTTGTTCAAAATCAATGGTACACAGATTTTCGTCACATTTAATTTTCGCAATGATATAGCTTTCAAAGCATAGTCTGACTGTATCAGCTGTCTGAATCACATCTGTGAGCTTTAGTGGAAAACGCTCGGTAACATAATCTGTTATCTTGAAGTTACCTCTGTACATATCAACATCTTCCTGTCCTACTCCGACATAAATCATCGGTCTTTCTTTGCTATGCTCCAGAATCCTTTTTTCTCCCACAAAAAGCTGAAATTCATTATCATTTACTTTAATCTGCATTTAATAACCTCCCTAAGCTGTCTTTTTACGCTTGTTCATCTCTTTCACAATCAGAACAATTGTCTCAATCACAAATATTGCTGTTACAATAGCAATTCTTACTACATTTTTGTTCTCTGTTGCAATTCCTGCAGGCGAGAAAATGAAATACTCATATACCAGGAATGAAACAAGCCAGATTGCAAAAGCATTTTTATGCTTCCATGCTGTCATATCATAGCCATCATTTCTTGAAGCACTCTTGTCAAATACCTTTGTATTTGGTGCAATCTTGCTGCATACAAAGATGATTACAAGCATGATAACAAATGAGATAGCGTATATATACATATAATTAATTCCACTAACAGCATTTGTGAATGGTGTGTCAATATGTGGGAAGATAAACTTGTAGCATGCGTAGAATGCAATATGGAATATTGTTGCACATATTGCTCCAAGCTTAGAGCCCTTCTTTGAGAACATTCCTACAAGCACCATTGTAATGATAGGAATATTATAAAAACCTGTAAAGCTTCGTCCGAAATCATAAAGTCCTGTGCTAAGCACATCAAGGAATGGTGTAAAGATAATGGCAAATGCTGCAAAGCCCCATCCAATTTTCTTTGCAAGTTTTACTGTAGCTTCCTCTGAGAGATTTGGGTTAAAAATCGGCTTATAAATATCAATCATAAATACGGTACTAGCTGCATTGAGAAATGAATTATAAGTTGAGATAATTGATCCAAACAATGCTGCACAAAACAGTCCTACAGCCGGCCATGGCAATGACCTAGCTACAAGTGAAGGATATGCAAAATCCTTGCTTGTAAGACTTGGTACAAGTCTTGCTGCGATTACTCCGGGAATAACAAGAAGTAATGGTACCATCATCTTTAAAAAGCCTGAAAGTAAAACTCCCTTTTGTCCTTCCTTTAAGTTTTCAGCACCAAGTGCTCTCTGAATAAGTACTTGGTTAGTACCCCAGTAAAACAGATTTGCAAGCAGCATACCTGTAAAAATACATGCAAATGGTACAGGATCATTTTTTCCACCAATCGCATTGAGCTTTGCCGGTTCAGATGTAATAACATCCTTCACACCGACAATAAATCCACCTCCGCTTAATTTTCCAACAGCTATAAAACCAAATACGACTACAAGCACTGAGCCTAAAACAAGTAAAATTCCATTGATTGTGTCTGATACAGCTACTGCTCTCATACCTCCAAGTACGGCATATAGTGCACCAATAATACCTACAAGCACTATAAGAATTGTAAGTGCCATACCCTCGCTGATTCCAAATACTGTAGCAAAATCAAAAATCTGCTCAAATGCTATAGCGCCTGCGTACAGACATACAGGAATTCCGATTACTAAATATCCAATAAGAAATAGGATAGAAACCATACGGCGTACACCAACGCCATACCTCTCCTCCATAAACTCCGGCAGCGTTGTATATCCTTTTCTAAGATACATCGGCAAAAACACAAAAGCCATAATAATTGTGGCTATAACCGCTGTTGCTTCCCATGCCATGCCTGACATATTAGCTGCATATGACTGTCCCGACAAACCTACCAGATTTTCTGCCGACAGATTCGTAAGCAGCATTGAGCCTGCAATGAAAAAACCTCCAAGTCCATTTCCGGCAAGGAAATAACCCTTTGCCGTTTTCTGGTCATCGCTATTCTTCACTATCTTTCCTGAAATAATTCCAACCAGTGCTGTGAAAAGCACAAATGTCACCAAAGTAAATACTAAATGCTCCATAAAATCCTCCAATTTAATAGAAAAAATATACATCGATTTGTTGAAACTAACTATTCACATTCAATCTCTCACATGATATACTTTTTCTGAAAATTATTTCCCACGCAACCGAAAGTACAGTAATATGTCCAGTATTCAGTCTTTCGGTCACGTGGTTTTTTTAATAATAAAGTTCCTTATTCTCTCCAAGCAATCCAGGATATGCCCCTTGTTTTATCAATGGTTCTCTATCGGGATGTGCTATTACCCACTTATTTCTTTGCAAAAGCAGTCTCTCTTCTCCTATAGCAGCTTCATCTGCCCCTCCATTATTGAGTGGTGTATTGGTTCCCCGTGGAAGAATCACAACATTCTTAAATCCAATATCTGACACCCTGCATGGTGATAGATGAAGTGTCGTCTGGTACATCTCTATTGCTGTACCCTTTTCCACAAAAAATACCTTTGCATCTTCAATACGGTATGTATTGTCTTTTATCTCCCAGGTATGCCCCAGCACCAGCATAAAGTCAGTTACCGCTATATTGATTTCGCTGCCCTTATGGTACTCAAAACCATTGTATGTGGTGTTTCTGCCATTACAGTAGCCTATCTGTATAGGCATCTCTCCATATATACGATTTTTAAAAAACTCTGCTATATGTGTACGTTCAAGCTCTTCTACTGAAGCCACATATATATTTCCTTTCTCAGGAATTACAGTATTTTGTTCCATAAATGAGATAAGTTCGTTGCAATTGATATTTGAAATCACCCTTCCGTAGGTTTCAAAACATGGATCAGTGACACTGTATATAGTCACAGAATTTTTTTCATTCAAATGTTTTAACATATTTCCCCCACTTATCTTTGCATTGCCTTGACAGCCTTTATAGTAGCGCAGAAATCTTCTTTTCCAAAGCCAAGCTCCATTGCCTTGTCATATACCTGCTTTGCAGCGTTTTCTCCTTGAAGCTTTAATCCACTCTCCTTTGCCATATTCATGCAGATATTCACATCCTTGTACATGTTTTCAATCGAAAAGGCAGTGGTGTAATCCTCATTTTTGATTGGCACATTTTTGGAATCCAGATAAAAGTTCTGTCCACCGCCATATGAGATAGCTGTAGTATAGCTTTCTATATCTATTCCATATGCCCTTGCAAGTGTCAGCGTCTCATTTACACCATTTTGAATCTGTGATACAAGCGCGTTATGGCAGATTTTCATGACCAGACCTTTTCCGTTTCCACCCATCCTGATGATATTTTCTCCCATATAGGAAAGAATCGGCATAGCCTTCTCACACGCTTTTTCATCTCCACCGACATATATTCCGAGCTTTCCTGCAATAGCAGCAGGCTTCGATTTCACAACCGGTGCGTCCACAAACTCTGCACCCGTCTTCTTTACCATTTCAGAAATCTCCACAGAAACAGATGGATCTATCGTGCTCATATCAATACAGAGCTTTGTATCATCAAGTGCCGGTAAAACCTCCTTATAAATAGCCATCGAATGCTCTGACTTTGGAACCATTGATATAATTACGTCTGATTTTTCTGCCAGCTTAAGCGAACTGCTGCAGCCGATTGCACCCTTGCTCTCCAGTAGCTCTACCTTCTCCTTTACGAAATCAAATACATATACCTCATCATCATGCTTCTTCACTATATTCTCACTCATGGACTCCCCCATGATTCCGAGTCCTACAAATCCAATTTTCATTGCTTACAAACACCTCCCTGTTTCATCTATTCTGTAACTGTATTATCCCATGCATTCTGGAATGTCTCAAGTCCCTGTCTGGTATATGCATGTTTGATACTGTCCTTGTATACTGCAAGGCCTGTTGTAACGATATCTGCTCCTGCAACCGCACAGTCTACAATCTGCTTAGGTGTACGGATAGCCGCACAGATAATCTGTGTCTTTCCCTTATATCCGTAATTGTCATAGATATCTGAAATAGCCTGAATGTACGCTTTACAATCCTCTCCATTTGCCTCTTTCCAGCCGATGAAAGGTGAAACAAAAAGCGAATTATTCTTTGCCGGCAGAATAGCCTGTGCTGGTGAGAATACGAGTGTCACATTTGTTCTGATTCCCTCTGCCTCGAGTCTTCTTGCTGCCTGAATACCGGCCTCTGTGCACGGAATCTTGATAACAAAGTTGCTGCAGATAGCTGAAATCTTTCTTGCCTCTGCTACCATCTCATCTGCATCATCAAGGTGTGGGTTGATTTCAACCGAAATAGGGAATTTCTCGTATCCCTCGATTCCTTCCGCCTTAACCCAGTCTGCCATCTCACTGATTACAGTAAGGAAAGGCTTTCCGCTTACCATTATGTGGCGTGGATTTGTTGTCACTCCATCAATACCAAATGTATGGTAGGCCTCCTTGATTTCTTCGATTTTTGCACTGTCCAGAAAATACTTCATGATTGTTTCCTCCTTAATAGTTAGTTAAATTTGTTAATTAATTGTTGTAAAAAATATAAGCCGTTATGTTTTTCTCTTGGCTTCTGTTTGTATTATATTACTATAGCATTGACTTTTCAATAGTATATAACGTTGCAAAAGCATTTTCGGCTATTTGTTTAAATTTATTAATCATTTTTTGTGCAATATGCAATAGCCATAAAAAATAAGCAGATAAAACTACTTTTTATTATAAAAAACCACCCGGAACTTTTTTTGCGTTCCGAGCGGTTTTTTAGTTAATCCTGTGATTGTACAGCTCTATCCTTATATGTCAGCTATTATTATCTACTTGCTACAGCTCTTCCTCTACCATGCTCTTCTCTCTGTTGAACGCATCATAGATACATGGAATTACTATAAGCGTAAGGATGGTTCCGTATACGAGACCTCCTATTATTGCGATTGCCATCGGCCTTATCATATCTGAGCCATCTCCGATACCTATCGCCGATGTAAACATTGCAAGTATGGTGGTCATCGCTGTCATCAGTATTGGACGAAGCCTTGTACGGCCTGCGTCTATGATTGCCTCATGCTTGCTCATGCCCTCTCTCCTGGCCTGATTGATGTAATCAATGAGCACGATTCCATTATTTACAATGAGGCCTGCCAGCATGATAAAGCCGAGCATTGATATGATTCCGAGCTCATTTCCCGTGATGAAAAGAGCTATAAAGCCTCCTGTAAACGCAAGAGGTATACAGAACATGATAATAAACGGTGAAAGCAATGACTGGAACTGCGCCACCATGATAAGATAGATAAATATCACTGCAAGCACAAGCATAAGTCCAAGCTGACTCATTGACTCATTTATTGTCTCATCCTCGCCCTCCATGTCTATTGAATAGCCATCAGGAATGTTAAGTTTATCAATTTTCGATTTAATTTTATTGCTTAGTAATGTTACATTATGGTTTTCATCAACCGCACCTGATACTGTAATATATCTTGTCTGAGCATCTCGATGAATGGTACTTAGTGTCTGTTCCTGCGAAATAGTGCAGATATCACTGAGCGAAATTTCCTTTTCACTGCCATCATTATCCTTATAGGTAAATGTAAGGTTTTTGATGTCGTCCACAGTCACATCAGACTGCTCTGCAGATTGTAAGTATACCTCATAGTCCTTTATGTCGGTCGTAATGGTTGTTGCGCTCTTTTGAGATGATATCTCACCGGATACGAGCTGGTATACCTGAGCCACCGTATAGCCATACTTTGCTGCTTTTTCCTTATCAACAGTTATCTTAAGCTCATTGGTTGTATCGCCAAGACCGTCATCTATATCTGTCACGCCCTTTGTATCCTTAAGGATATCTGCCACATCACCTGCAAGCTTCTGCAGCTTGTCTATATCATTACCCTTAATCCTGACAGAGAGACCACTTCCGAAAAACTCTGATGAGTCCATAGCCTGCGAAGATGCTGTTACCTTGCAGTCCAGATTCTTTGTGCGTTTTTCAATTTCATCTATTACCTTATCCGATGAAAAATCCGACTTCTCATCAAGCAATATATACATGCTCACGCTGTCGCTTCCTGAGCTCATCAGGTTCATGGTCGAGCTGCCGCCTGCTGTAGCTCCTATTGTGTCTATGCCCTTTATATCAGATATTTTGTCCATAACCTTATCAGACAGCTCTGTAAGCTGCTTGAAGTCGAGCTTTTCGTCATCCTTTGCCTCTATGGTAAGTGAAATCTGATTTGACTCCATGTCCATATCCATAAATGTCATTCCCCTTGACATGCAAAGTGCGCCACTGCCGACTAAAAGCACTACTGCCGCAATAAATACCACCGGCTTAAATCTAAGACATATGCCGAGCACATTTCCATACCAGTCCTTAAAACGGTCAAACCATGGATGCTTTATATCCTTCGTCTTTTTTAGCATGCCTGAAGCAATTGCCGGTACAAATGTGAGTGCCACTACAAGAGATGCCATAAGAGTAAACGCTACAGTAAGAGCCAGGTCTACAAAGAGCTGTCTCGTGATTCCATCAGTAAAAATAATCGGCGCGTACACACTTACCGTGGTAAGTGTAGAGGCAAAAATGGCTCCCGCCACCTGATTTGCACCCTCAACAGCCGCCTTCTTTACCGAATATCCCTCTCCCCTTAATCTGTAGATATTCTCGATTACTACAATTGAATTATCCACCAGCATTCCTATTCCAAGCACAAGTCCCGACATTGAAATGATATTTAAGGTGATATCCGTAAAATACATAAGCACCACTGCCACAATAACCGATAGCGGTATAGATGCTGCGATAACAAGCGTTGGCTTTATATCCTTTAAGAACAAAAGCAATACGAAAATGGCAAGTATTGCTCCCACTATCATATTCTGCATCACACTTTTTACAACCATGTCGATGTATACGCCCTGGTTCATAAGCACTGTGGTGTGTAATCCGTCATTTTCCTTTTCCAGCGAATCAAGCTTGTCTAAAAGACGGTCTGTGACATCTCCTGTAGAGTAGCCGGTCTGCTTCTCCATGGAGAGCATTATTCCGGGATTACCGTTGACTATCGCATATGTCTCATCCGAATTGTCAGTCATCTCAACATCTGCCACATCACCGACATGAATAGGAGCTATTCCATCAAGCTTCATATCCATAAGCACTAGATTTGTTAAATCATCAATTGATTTTATCTCATCTCCCACCTGTACTATGTACTGCGTGCCATTTGAATCATTTACATAGCCTGCAGGCATATCAAAATTCTGTGCGACGAGCAGCTGCGAGAGTGAGTCAATTGTTAAAACTGCATTTAAGTTTGACTTGTCAAGTGCATCATCCTTACTCTTTTCAAGCTCCTTTTTTGAGCTGTCAAGAGATGCCGCTGCTGTTGCAAGCTGTGCCGACTGCTGTCCTATGCTTATCGAGCTGATGGCTGCCTGACTGTTTAGATTATCATAGGCATCTAAAAGTGCTGTCTCTCCTTGTGCTATCTGGTCAAGCCCGCTTTGGCACTGCTCTATACCTGTATTCACCTGAATGAGAGTCTGTGCTATCGCTGACGCTGCCGCAGGCAGATCATCTGCTGTGTTTACGGTGATTCCAAGCGCCGAGAGACCTGAAAACTGTGTTGCAATCTGCTTATCAACCTGCTCAAGCTGCGCTTTGAGTGCTGTGCCCGCTTCACCCGGTGCATTTGCGCCCTCTTTGAGTGACGGAATTGTCTTTGTATATGTATCACTATTCATGAAGTCTGAAAGAGCTGACTGAATTGTTTCAAGCTGGCTCTTCTGCTCATTTAAGCTTGCAAGAGTACTCTCTAGCTGAGTCTTCTGCTCTGCAAGCTTTGCCTTTTGCTCCTTTAGCGTATCCACTCCCGCACTCATCTGATCCGATGCAGATGTGATTGCGTTTTGTCCGCTCTCTATCTTTGCGCTTGCATCATCCATCTGACTTTTTGCATCGTCAAATTTCTTTGAAACGGCATTATTTATTTTCTCATTGAGCGCATCTATCTTGGCCTGATTCATCGTGACCTGTATCTGCTCGGTGAGCTCACCTGTCGCAGTCACTGATGCGACTCCCTCTGTACTCTCAATTGCAGGCTTAAGTGTGTTTTCCACAAAGTCGGTGATTTCCGACTTGCTTTTCCCATCCATATCCACAGCAGTCATCATGATTGGAAGCATGTCCGGATTTATCTTCATAATGGTCGGAGTACCCACTCCATCCTTCCAGCCAGCCTTGACCTGATCTATTTTCTGCTGCATCTCTATCACTACAGAATCCATGTTGGCATTCTGCTCATACTCGCATGTCACCAGAGAATAGCTGTTATATGACATTGAGCTTACGTTTTTGATATTGGACGTAGTTGCCATAGCTGCTTCAAGCGGCGCGGTGACATCGCTCTCCACCTCCTGTGGACTTGCTCCCATATCTGTTGTCACTATAAGTGCATACTGAAAGCTCATATCCGGCAGCAGATCTGTCGTCATCCTGCCAAGTGATACAACACCGAGTACTATTACCAGCAGTACTCCTACAAGTACAGTAAAAGGCTTTTTTACACTATATCTTGATATCATCTGACCCCTCCTTCTTCTTTTCCTTGATAATATCCTGCCTTAGTTTGATAGACATTGTGATTACTACGATTTTCACAATAAATTTAATTCGCTGTTATACTTTTATTATACAATGTGGCGGATTGCAACTCAATTGGTTTATACTTTTTTAAGAGTTTTTAACAATAAAAAAGACACCCAATTATACGATCAATATAATTCGATGTCTTTAAATATCTTTTAATATCTTTTATTGATTTTAGCTTCAGATGCCCTCTTCCTCTGTCTCATCCTCATCATCATTGATACCTGCAACAGCACTTGTAACGGCTCCGATTACAGCGACAAGCGCAAAGATGATAACTAAAAAAATAACTATAAAGAATGCTACTAAAAAACCTGTATCTGTCATATAATTTACCCCCATAGCTGTCTCACAGCTTCTTTAAAATATAGTTTTAGTTTAACACACTTGTCTGTAAATAACAATATCGTAAGGGGCTAAAATATTGACTAAAATATTGATTTATGAAATTGCTCAGTCCTTGATCTGCATACCGTTTGCATCCATATGATAGCCTTCTGTCATGATAAGCTTTGATACCGGAACTATCTCATAGCCCATGTCCTGCAGCTTCGTGAGCATCTCATCGAGTGCCTGCGAGGTGTATTTGGCGCCTAGATGGCAGAGTATTATCGAGCCACAATCCAGGCTTTTGTGATTGCACACTGTATCTATAATGTTTTGCACACCATAGTTTTTCCAGTCGAGTGAATCCACATCCCACTGGATTGGATAATAGTCACAGCCATACACTGTGTCAATCAGTTCATTGTTGTACGAGCCGTATGGCGGTCTGAATACCTTCATATCCTTTCCGGTCAGCTCCTTGACCTTTTTGTGCACATCCATTATCTCTGTCTTCATCTCGCCTGCAGTGATTGTTGCCATATCATAGTGGTGCTCACTGTGATTTCCGGGCTCATGCCCTTTTTCAACCAGCGTCTTTACACATTCAGGGTTATCACTCACAAAACCTCCTGTCATAAAAAATGTAGCCTTTACGTTGTGCTTGTCAAGTGTCTCCATCATACTGTCAAAATCCTCTGCTCCCCAGGCACAGTCAAATGAAAGGGCTATCTTTTTTTCTGTTGTCTGAACCGAATATACAGGCAGCTTTCTGTCCCCGAACTGACTCACAGCACTGCTAAGTGTCTCCATCACCTCTATATTTTTCAGCTGTGATATGTCATACTCTCTGCCATATAAAGCGCCTGTAATAAGAAGCGCCGACAGCAGCACTCCAAAAAGGAATCTGTGTCGGCGTTTCTTTCGTTTTGTCCCATTATGTAGTTTTGTATTTTGCATGTATGCTCTGTATTCACTCATGCTATATACTATTCTTTATTATCACAAATTATGAATAATGAAATAACTCTATTTCAGTTCTTCTGCCCTTCCGATAAACTCAAGCACTACCTCAATCGACTGATGCGCAGCCTTCTCCGCAAATGTCTGGTAGTCTGTCTCGCCGCCATCTCCGTCTGATATTGAGCGAAGAATGGCAAATGGCACCTTGTTCACATAGCACACATGACCGATGCTGCCGCCCTCCATCTCTGCTGCGATTGCATCAAAGGTATTCGAAATATAATCCTTCTGCTCCTTTGTGGCAATAAACTGATCTCCTGTTGCGATATTGCCCTTTTTGTAGTGGATATTCCTGTCAGCTAAGCATGAGCACATGAGCTCCACCATTTTTGTATCTGCCGGAAGCAGAATCATATTGATGCCTGAGAGAAGTCCCTTCGGATCTCCAATTGGCGATGTGTCCATATCGTGCTGCAGCACGTTTGTGGCTACTGCCACATCAAGCACATTTAAGTCCTTTGTCAAAGTTCCTGCCACTCCGATATTGACAATCATATCTACATCATATTTCAAAATCATGGCCTCTGCACATATTGCCGCAAATACCTTTCCTATTCCGCATTTTGCCGCAACAACATACTGATCACCGATTTTACCCTCAACAAACTCCACTCCGCTGTAAACCTCTGTCTGTGTGTCTGTCATCTGAGCCTTTAAGTCATCGACCTCCATCTGCATTGCACCAATTACACCTATTGTCATTTTATTTCTCCATTCCTGCTATCTTACTATTATATTATCTTGCTATTATATTATATTTCTATATAACTATCCAGAACCACTGAGACCCCAAGACTGATGCGTCATACGCACATGTAAGCATCAGATTTTCCTGTACTCAATACAACTTCTGTCAAAGCTTTTAATACCTGTTTACTGTGGATAAGTAAACTCCATATTTGTCTGGCTCTCAAGCACCTTTAGATATGCACGGCACTCCTTCTTTGCCTCGTCAAGTGACAGATTCTCGTAATGTCCGCACTCTATGGCTGATGCACCAAATACCGGTCCATCATACTCCAGTATCTGTTTTAAGACCTCTTTTGTGATTTCAAAAACCTTTCCCGGCTCAACATCCCTCACTACGAGGTAGAAGCCTGTCTGACAGCCCATCGGTCCAAAATATACCACATCATCTGCAATCTCAGAGTTTCTCACACATGTCGCAAACATATGCTCCACTGAGTGCATAGCTGAATTGGACATATAATCGCCTGCATTAGGTTTTCTTGTACGAAGGTCGTATGTGACGATTTCTCCGTCTTTTCTTGAAATATAAAATCCAGGTTTAAGAATATTATGATTGATTGTAAAGCTTTTAATTCTTTCCATAAAAATGTTTCTCCTTACTTAGTTGCTGCCTCAAACTGCTTCAGATAATCCTCAAATACATTGAGTGCATCATCCACAGGCTTTGGTGTGCTCATATCGACACCGGCACTCTTTAGCAGCTCGATTGGATTCTTCGAGCATCCACCGCACAGGAAATTTCCTATATACTTATCCACAGCAGGCTTTCCCTCCTCAAGTATCTTTTTTGAAAAAGCAACTGCTGCCGAATAGCCTGTCGAGTACTGATATACATAGTACGGTGTGTAAAAATGCGGTATGCGCATCCACTCATATGATATCTCATCATCCACGCGCATATCCGGTCCGTAGTACTGCACATTCAGCTCATGCCATAGCTCATTTAGCACATCCTTGGTAACCGGCTCGCCCTTTTGCATTTTCCGGTGAGCTATATGCTCAAACTCTGCAAACTGCGCCTGCCTGAAAAGTGTCGTCCTGAAGCCGTCCAGAAAATGTGTCATGAGATATTTTCTCTCATTCTCATCCTCACAATGCTCAAGCATATAGTTCATTAGAAGCGACTCATTGCAGGTGGATGCAACCTCTGCCACAAAAATCAGGTATCCTGCGTAGGTGATGCTCTGATGCTCATTTGAATAGTATGTATGCATCGCATGTCCCATCTCATGAGCCAGCGTAAACACACTGTCCAGATTGTCGGCATAGTTCAAAAGCACATACGGATGAGTGCCGTAAGCGCCCCATGAATACGCACCGCTTCTCTTGTTCTCATTCTCATATACATCTATCCAGCCACTCTCCATGCCAGCCTTAAGTGTGCTGACATACTCATCGCCCATAGGCTCAAGTGCCTTTGCCACAAGCTTTTTCGCCTCATCATAGGTGTAGGTGGTCTGTACATTGTCCACGATCGGTGCAAACAAATCATACATATGCAGATGCTCCACACCTAAAAGCTTTTTCCTAAGCGCCATGTACCTGTGCAGAGCCGGCAGATGTGCATGAACCGTCTCGATCAGATTGTCATATACGCTCTCAGGAATATCGCCATCGGATAAATACATGGCCCTTGCGCTGTCATATTTTCTTACCCTTGCATAAAAAGTGTCATTTTTCAGCTTGCTGATGTACATCATGGAAACAGTATTGCTCCACTTCTTGTACGAATCATACACTCCGCGGAACACCTGTTTGCGCAGGCTTCTGTCCTTGCTGCTTAAAAAATCTATGAAATTGCCATGCGTGATACGGATTTTATTTCCCTCGACATCAGTGATATACGGGAATTTGATATCCGCATTGTTGAACATGCTGAATATATTCTCCGGCGCTGCAGCCATCTCACCGCACTGCGCCAGGATATTCTCCTCTGCTGCCGATAAGGTATGCTCTTTCTGACGCATTATCTCATCAATCGCACGCTTATAGTGCATAAGCTCATTGCTCTCACTGTAAAAGCTCTCAAGCCTTTTATCATCTATCTGCAAAATCTCCGGACTCGCAAATGCCAGCGCACCTGATGCCTGAACAGTCAGTGTCTCTGCCTTTGACACATATGCCTGATATTTCGACACAGCAGTGTCCTGATGCGAGCGTTCATTCGCATAGACCACTATGCGTTCCAAATAATAAGACAGCTCATCCTGCTTCTTAAAAAAATCAAGCAGCGTTGCTGCACTGTCGGCCAGATGTCCCTTAAAGCCCGAGAGCTTTTCTGCAAGCTGCGACGCTTTTTCACACTCAGCCTCCCACAGCTCATCTGTCTCATACATATCCTCAAGCTTCCATTTGTACTCGTCTGAGATTTCATCTCTCTTTTGAAGCCTTTTCTCACTCATTTTGTGTTACCTTCTATCTTACTCTTTTTATTTAGAATCCCACACATCTGCTCTGCAAAATGCATATAGACGTGTGGGATATATGTGAATTATAACAATTAAGCTCTACTTTGTAATTAAAGTGCCCATACCACCTGAAACAGTCTTGCCCTCTTTATTGAGCTTTGTGATAAGCACTGAACGGATGGCAGAGTCACCGATAAAGTCGATAGCCGCCTCAATCTTTGGAGCCATGGTACCCTCATCAAACTCGCCTGCTGCAAGGTACTTCTTTGCCTCATCGACAGTCATGGTATCAAGTGGCTTCTCATCCTCCTTGCCATAGTTCAGGCAGACCTTGTCAACGCTTGTAAGTATAACAAGTCTGTCTGCATCAAGAGTATCTGCAAGCTTTCCTGCTGCAAGATCCTTCTCGATAACAGCACTGGCGCCCTGAAGCTTATTATCCTGTGCTAAAACAGGAATTCCACCGCCACCGCATGCGATAACAACCTGATCCGCATCAACAAGAGCCTTAATAGCATCCTTTTCCACTATATCAACAGGCTTTGGAGCTGCCACAACTCTTCTGTAGCCTCCCTCAACCTGTGTCACATGGTTGCCCTTCTTCTCTTCTTCCTCAGCCTCAGCCTCTGTCATAACACGGCCAATGATCTTTGTCGGATGATAAAAAGCCTCATCATATGGGTCAACAACCACCTGTGTAAGTATTGTAGAAACGGTCTTGTAAATTCCTCTGCCGAGAAGCTCTGTACGGATAGCATTCTGTAAATCATATCCTATATATCCCTGGCTCATTGCAGAGCAGACAGCTGTAGGTGTAGCTGTATACTCAGGATAAATCCTGCAAAACTCAGACATAGCGGTGTGAATCATGCCCACCTGCGGTCCGTTGCTGTGTGTGATAACAACCTCATAATCGTCCCTGATAAAATCTGCAACTGCCTTTGCTGTATGCTTTGTAGCCTCGTGCTGCTCCGGAAGAGTTGTTCCAAGAGCATCATGTCCGAGTGCAATAACTATTTTTTTCTTCTTCATGCCGACCTCCTATGCTGCATCCGCTCAATGTGTATTATATCTCATAATCATAAACCGATGTGTATACTATGATAAATCTACATATAAACCATCAATTTTGAAGAATTCCTATGCGGTGCAAAAGTAAAATTATTTATATACATTATCTAATATTTTAGGGAATTTGTCTAGTACTTTGAACCGATTTGAACAACATTTCCGCCACAGCGTAAGGGACGTAAGCGAAAAAAGAATGCTCCTACTACCATGTAGCGAAGCATTCTTACACATATATTGAACTATTTTATTTCTATTTATTCTTTAATTCACCCATATATTTTTTTGCATCTTTAAGAAAACTGATTGTTATCATCACAATAACTATTCCTATCGGAAATGCAGCAACTATACTTACAGACTGCAGGTTACTCATTGAGCTCTCAGCAAATAACAGAGCAATTGGTAAAAGTATAAGCAGTATGCACCACATCAGCTGAATGAGTTTGTGCGGCTGCTCATCCTCACCTAATTTCCTGTAGCTGTAACATGATACAGTTAAAGCAATAGAATCAAATGATGTAGCATAAAAAGCAATCATTGTCACTAAAACTATTATCATTATCAAAGGTGCACATGGCAATGTCTTAAGAATAGTAACTATCAACTCATATAAATCACCACTCTTGTTGTACTGCGCAATAAAATCTGCTGCTCCTGACATCTGTTTTCCCATCGAATAGTTGCCTAAGATGATAAAGCTGATGAGCGTAGAGCCAACACCAAATCCATATCCTCCAAGAATTGTCTGTCTGATAGTTCTGCCTCTTGATATATTTCCAATAAAGAAAGGAGCTGCTACACACCATACCATCCAGTAAGCCCAGTAATATATGGTCCAGTCCTGAGGGAAGTTGGTTTTACGTAATGGATCGGTATACGTAGATAATCCTATAAAATTCTGCACCATAGTGCCAAGAGATGACAACCCGGTCTCAAGAATATATCTTGTTTCACCGCCAAACAGCAGTACAATAGCAAGCAGTCCAAAGAAGAAATAGATACAGACTTTTGCCAAAATGCTTATTCCCTTAAATCCATGTAATAATGAATATGTATAAACTATACATGTAATTATAAGGATAATGATATTGATTGCTGTTCTGCTAAGCGATATATGGAACACATCTCCAATAATTGTTGCCATAAGAGGTGTGGCAACACTAAATGTGGTTGCTGTTCCTGCTAAAAGTGCAAATACAGCTAACAGGTCGATAATACGTCCAGCAATACCATCTGTGTGTTTTCCAAGAACAGGTCTGCATGCTTCCGAATATTTCTGACGGTTTCTTTTCCTTACATGAAGCATAAAACCAAATGCAACAGCTAAAACAAGATAAAATGCCCATGGAATAAAGCTCCAGTGAAACAAAGGAAATACACCGGCCCATTCCTGTATGCTTCCAAGCTCCTTAATGTGGGGATTGGTCGCATACATAATCCACTCAGAAAATGAGTAGAAAAGAATATCTGCTGCCAGACCACATGTGAACATCATACATCCCCATGAAAAGAATGAGTACTTTGGTTTTTCATCCGGCTCTCCAAGAACAATATCTCCATACTTCGAACCAGCTATAAATATAGATATCAAAAATATGCCTAAACCTATAATCAGGTAATAAATACCAAACGTATCTCCAAAGAAAAATCTTACCTGACTGAGTATGGCATTTGACTGCTCAGGTAATGCAAAAAATAAAATACACAATGCCACAATTATTGCTAATGGCACAAGTGTAATAATCCAATCAATTTTTTTCTCTTTCATAATACTAATCCTCCATATATTTCTTATAGCTGCTATCTATCTCAGCAAGCTCCTGCAAATTGTCGATTTCAATAATATCGCCTTTTTGCATCTCATATATGCCAAGCTGATATTCATCCGGATAGCAGAACATTGCAACGTCATCCCAGTATATCTGAGTATTTTTTTTGTTCTCAAATTCCATTTCAAGATGTTTTTTCAGTTTGCGCCCATCTGCCGCAGTCCATCTGGAGATGCTATAAAGCTGCCATCCATGACTTCCGCCACTCCTGCTGCAGGATGTTACAATTCCATCTTCTACTGTCTGAAGCCACTCATCTGTTTCATCATCAGTCCATACACTGTTATAACCCGAGCGTTCGAATTCTTTTGATAGAATTTCAGGATTATATATAATCTGGTCGCCATCAAGAATAATTGCATCCTCAATATGATCTCTTGCAACATATAGTGATGAAATATTATTGCAGCTTTCATAATAAGGATTTTCAATTATAGTAACTCCCGGATATTCATTCTCTAATTCATAAAACTGTTCCTTTAAATATCCGGCAACAATATAAATCTCCGTGATTCCATTACCGTGTAAGCCTTCAATAACTGTATCTATCATACGCTTTCCATTCACCCTTACCAATGGCTTCGGAGTAGTAAGCGTTACCGGTCTCATACGATTACCAAGTCCTGCCGCCATAATAATCGCGCGTTTTACTTCATGCATTCTTAATTATCCTCCAATTTCTGCATTTCATCCTGTACTACTTTGTAATAATCCTTTGCATATCTGTACTGTCTAAGTGAATATTCACCAAAATCAACGCCCAGATTTCTCTTATACTCACACCAGTTACTCCATAAAAGTCCGCATACTGCAATATAACAATAAATCTTTATTCGGGTTTCAGCTGAACACCCTTCTGTGAAATATGCATCAATTAACTTATCCACATGCTCCCTGTCATACATGGAATATATGCAGAACATGGCTATATCTACGTGCGGATCCTGCATTCCTGCATATTCCCAGTCAATAAGTCTGATGTCCTCATTTCCATCTTCATTCTTAACAAAAAGGAAATTATCCGGAACAGCATCAATATGCGTAAGAACCTTTTCATTTACATGAGCTTCTATATACGGTCTGAGTGAAAGGACATTTTCCTTAGTCTGCCTGTAATGTCTGTATGCAGAAGGCGAACCATCCCACAGGCTCTCATAAAACTCAAGCTGACCGAATATATCAAATTCATGATTTACTTTAAGCTTCATATCATGAAATTCTCTGAGACGCTTCATACATTTACAAACATCATTATTATTTTCCGGATCACATACTCTCGCATTTTCTAAAAACGCAGTGATTTTATATCCATTATCCGGATTTATATAAGCGATATCATCACATATATGTCTGCCATCAATAGTATTATAAACCATTGCTTCATTACGTCTGTTTATCAGCTGATCTGTTCCCTCTCCCGGAATTCTCATGATATATTTTTTCCCTTTACATGAGAACAGGAACGAGCGGTTTGTCATACCCTTTTTCAATACCGTAATATCTACAATATCGTCTGCTGATACAGATAAGGCATCGCAGATAACCTGTATTGCATCAGTTTTCAGATGATTTGAATCGCTGTCCATCTCTCTGAGCTGCTCATATGTGTTAATTTCAACCACATCCCACGAATGCACTACCCTGGCAGTAATAAACATTCTGTCCTTATCATACAGTGCAGTTTCCCAAAAGGCACCATCATTAGCCGAATTACTACACAGTTTTTCAATTCTGCCTTTGACAATTTGTGCATCATCATCAAGCAAATAGCTAATTCCTATCATAGCATTGCCGCCGGCAGCCTTCGGTATGGTAACCAGTTCCATTTTTCTATTAACACGCACTGTGCTGTCATCATCAATCAAATCACTGACCATATACCAGGAATATAATTCATGGTGATGGTACGGATTCTTGTCGCACCATATATCACACGGTATGATATATGTATTTGATAAATGATTCAAAACCTTCTTTACTGAATAAAGATTATTCTTAGTCGTATACTCTTCATTGACAACGAGCTCCACTCCAAAATCATCGATGAGATACTCATATCTCTCCTTCATGAAGCCGACTACTACATATATCTCATAAATTCCCACTTCATGAAGCTGTCTGATAGTCCGCTCTATAAGTACTTCTCCATTTACCTCTAAAAGGCCTTTTGGAGTCTCGGTATTTATAGGCACCATTCGCATTCCATAACCAGCTGCAAGAATCACTGCATTCTTTGGCGCTTTTTCTTTGAATTCTTTAAGAGCTTTCGATGTCACACTACATTTCTCATTTATATAACCTTCATTCATCAATTCTTTTATTGACTTGTTAACCACTCCAAGAGAATGACCCGATAATTCTGATATCTCTCTTTGATTGTTAACTGATTGATGATATAACGTGTTCAGTATATCTTTCTCTTGTTTGTTCATGTTCGTCTCTCCTTGTATTTTTATGAACATTCATAATACTACACCTTTTTATTTAAAAAATCAACCCTTAACTATATTTTTCATAACAAAAAACGCGCCACACTGGCGCGTTTTTGTACTCATAAATATAAATGAATTATTTACTGCTGAATATCCTTTGCAGAGCTTAAGGTTACTTCAACCTTGCTCTCTTCGTACTGTCTGCCACTCTGACGGGCAACAGTAAGAGTAACCTTATCTCCGGCCTTGTAGCTCTTTAACGCTGACTGCAGCTCTGTCATAGAAGAAATCTTTGTGCTGTCAACAGCAGTGATGATATCTCCCTCCTGTAAGCCGGCATTTGCGGCACCTGAACCAGCTGAAACAGATGAAACATACACACCCTGTGGGAAGCCATAGGCTACCATCTCAGATGAAACATCGCCACCCTTGATACCAAGGTATGCCTGATTCTCATTAGTATATTTTCCATCCTGGATAAGGCTCTCAATAATAGGCTTTGCAACCGACATAGGAATTGCATATCCGATACCCTCAACCTCAGTTGAAGAATATTTTACAGAGTTTATACCGATAACCTCGCCATTTTCATTCAAGAGTGCTCCACCACTGTTTCCAGGGTTTATTGCTGCATCTGTCTGGATAAGCTTGTTGTTGGTAACAGTCTCACCTGTCTGTGAATCCTGTGTAGTAACAGTTCTGTTAAGCGCACTTACTATACCTGTTGTGACAGACTGTCCGTATCCAAGTGCATTACCGATAGCAATTGCAGGACTTCCAACAGCTACACTTTCAGAATCTCCGATTGTAGCAATCTTGATATTTGAGTAAGTGTCTTTTCCAAGGTCTGCTTTCTTTACACGTACAACTGCAAGATCGTCATCCGGATCTGTTCCTCTGATTTCTGCCTTTACCACAGAATCATCATCAAACTGTACTGTGAGCTCCTCTGAATCTGCCACAACATGATTGTTTGTAGCAATATAAAGATAATCATCATCCTCACTCACAATAATTCCTGAGCCACAGCTCTGAGACTGCTGTGACTGCCTTCCGAAAAAGCTATTGTAGGTGACTGTTCCTGTATTTGTGATAGCAACGATGCTAGGCATAACCTCATCGACAACAGATGATACATCTGTCAAATCCTTTACATCCCCTGAGGATGTCTGCTTAGTCCCACCGGATGTTGTAGTGGTAAGCTTTGCACTTGCAGTAGAAGAATTTGAAATAGCTCTCGTGCCAATATAGCTTACTCCTGTGAAAACTCCGCCTCCGACGAGTCCGAAGATAAGAGCTGCCGCTACTGTCTTTGCTGCAAAAGGTCCAAATGCACCAGGCTTTCTAGGTGCTCTCTGTTTCTTAGGCTTTGCAGCCTTTTGATACTGTGCGTTCTGATACTGGGTATTCTGCGTCTGACCACTCTGATATGCGCTGCCTTGCTGGTATGCCTGATTAGAATAAGGCTGGTTTGCATATGACTGATTTGCATTTGGCTGTCCTGCTGCAGAAGCCTGCGAATATGGATTGTAGCTCTGTGAATAGCTTTCAGCTGATGTATTATTAGTCTGTGCAGCCTTCTGTGACTCATCCGGATTGTAAGGATTACCCGACATTGTGAAATTTACATTGTTTGTATTGTTATTTGTACTGTTAGTATTATTTGTATTATTTGTATCATTCATATTTCTATAATTGTTATCCATAATAATTTCTCCTTTCGTTTATATTTAGAAGTATACTGTCAATCTGTGTTTAATTTGTGACGGGATTATTTATTTTTTCATAAATCAGTTAACTATTTATAGTCTATGTTCCCCATTGCAGGCCACTATGCGATTATAAAAATAACTGCTCATCGGCAGATGCACCTATGAGTCTGCGATAAATAGAAATTGCAGAATATCAATACATCCCTGCCAATGAACAGTTACCATAAATCATATATTAAATTTCAATTCCGTTCTTCTCAAGAAGAGCTCTCGCTGTTTCAACCGAATCTGTACCTGTCGCATTCTTTACAGGTGCAAACTCCTTCTCCCTGTCTACCTCAAATGGCAGGCTATTGTCCATCATGTATACCATATCGAGGATGAGTGTCTCGAACTTGTATGCATTCGGAGTCTCAGGCTTGTGCTCTGTACCATTCTCATCAATGTAAGGTACCTTCTTCTCTACCACATGAAGTGGAAGGCTCTTTTCTGCGATAGCCATGAGCTTGTCCACGCGGAATAAATAGTTTAAGATTACACCAAAGCCATACTGCAATGAACCATTCTCATTCTTTGCCTCTGCCATCTCCGGGGTAAGCTCGTAATACTCAACAATCGAAGGCTTGCCATTCTCAAGACACATAGCACCAACTCTCTCATATGGATCACATTTTCTGACCACCTTAGAGCCGCTGACACAGCCGGACTCGATTGTAGCACCTACAAATACAGGATCTGCAATCTGCTGAAGCACATTGTCCACAGCAAATACATTGAGCCACTCAACACCCTTGTCCTTCAAATCCTTGTCAAGACCGGCATTGATGAGTGACTTGAACCATCCACCGTTTCCGTTTGGTGACATGGCAAGTGAATCCTCAGATTTCATGAGCAGATTTCCATCAAAATCAACTGCCGGAACCATCTCCTGCACGAAAAACTTCACATAATCCTTGTTGTATCCAAAATAGTCGTGCTCTTCAAAGAACTCTCTTGTCATGCCATCATTTATCTCGCTTGTCATGACATACAGCGGCACCCATGTACCGGTCTGATTTGTAACCTTCATGAGGTTTGAGACAAGCTGCTCAAAGATGTAGAGTTCCTTTGTCTTTCCGATATTGAACATGCCCTTAGCCTTGTCAAAGCCAAGACGTGTACCCTGTCCACCGGCAAGAAGAATTGCACCGACCTTGCCATTCTTGACAGCATCAAGACCTGTTGCAAGGTATTTGTCCTTATTTGCCTCTATCTCTGAAAGCTCCATAGCAGCAAGCGGTGAAAATGTACCTCTCTGCTGCTCCTTGTTGTGAATCATATCAAGGTATGACCATTCCATGTGCTCAAGCTGGCTCTCAAGCTTAGCCGGAGCTTCCTCTGTTAAGAATTTCTTTAAGTATTTCTGGTTTGTTGCCGTGATTTTTTCTTTGATTTCTGTTTTCATAAATTCTCCCTTGTTCTTGTAATTTAGTTGTTATTTAATCATTGATTTTCCATTAACTATTCATTAGTTATAGGTTATTACATTATTAATCATATTAAATTATGTGGGACCAATCTATTGATTGGTCCCGGATATATTGTTCATATAAATATTGTTTTATAAAACTTATTGCTTATAACAGCTAAATAAATACCATCAGGTAATTACTCATCTGAATCATCTGATGATGATTTCGTTCCAGAATTATTTTCAGACTCCGACTGACTGTTCTTTAATGAATCCTGCTTATCCTTATTCTTTTTCTTTGCCCCTTCGGTTCCATCAGAACCAACAGTATCATTGTACTGTGAGAGATCAAATGCAGAAGTCTTTGACGTAACACCTGTTTTTTTAGCAATCTTGTCACTGACACTTTGAACTGTCTCAGTTGGCTGATAATCAGTCTCATTAAACAGAAACTGATGAAGTTTGGAAACATTCTGTGCTAAATCAATTGGAATAACTGTATCCCCAGTAGATGAAAGATTCATTGTAGTCAGCTCAAATGGGAAGCCTGTTGTCTCCTTCATCTGAAACTTTGTAACATAAGAAGCATACTGTAATATCTCGGTAGCTGTAAAGTTTGTACTTATCTGACTCATGATATCCTTACACATCTCTGTGAGCGAGCCTAAATCTGACTGCTTAGCCTTGTCAAGCATAGCCTGAAGCACAATTCTCTGACGAGATGCCCTTAAGAAATCATCACCAGAGGTGCTTCTGATACGTGCATAGCATGTAGCCTGAGTTCCATCAAGATGCTGCA
>OLOK01000482.1_pt1 | contig 38705 bp, 32 predicted proteins | sample 1672591 | NCBI WGS metagenome assembly OLOK01 (sample SAMEA3136703, study PRJEB25190) | human gut metagenome | biome: human gut; feature: human-associated habitat; material: faeces | place: Austria | collected 2013 | reverse complement strand
TCCTACCGCTATCCGGGAATGAATAAAGTATTGCAGGCGGCAGGCCGCGTGATCCGGACGGCGGAGGATGTGGGTATCATTGTTCTGCTGGATGATCGGTTTCAGCAGTATTCCTACCGGAGATTATTCCCCAGAGAGTGGGAACAGGTGCAGCCTGTGACCGTGGATACGGTAGCCAAAAAGGTGGAGCGCTTCTGGGATGCCTGGTTGTGGCAAAAGGGATGATTTTCAATGTGATACACGAGTTGATATCCGATATGACAATCCACATAACCACATATGACACATGTGCATATGTGGATAAGTCGGTGGATTTTGTGGATTATTCGTGGTTTTACACAGAAAAAACGACAGACGGTTCAAAAATGGTGTATAATAGCAAAAGAACCGTTGTGGATAAAAAAACAAAACGGTACTGGATCAGTCAATGAAAGGTATGGTGACTAATATGTGGGCTTATGAAAGTGTTTTTTATCAGATCTATCCCATGGGATTCTGCGGAGTTCCTTTTGAAAATGACGGAGTACAGAGACATGAGATCAAACGTGTGGAGGACTGGATCCCCCATATGCAGAAGCTGGGAGTGAACGCGGTATATTTCTCCCCGGTATTCGAATCGGATACTCATGGTTACAATACCAGAGATTATCGTAAGATCGATGTGAGACTGGGAACCAACGAAGATTTTAAGGAGGTCTGCGACGCATTGCACAGAGCCGGGATCCGGGTCGTGCTGGACGGTGTGTTCAATCATGTGGGCAGAGGCTTTGCCCAGTTCCAGGATGTGATCCGCAACCGGGAGAATTCACCGTATGTGAACTGGTTCTACCGGATCGACTTCGGTGGCAATTCCAATTACAACGACGGACTCTGGTATGAGGGCTGGGAAGGCTGCTTTGATCTGGTGAAGCTGAACCTGCAGAATCCCGATGTGGTGAACTATCTGCTGGACAGTGTCAAGGGCTGGATCGATGAATTCGGTATTGACGGTCTGCGACTGGATGTGGCTTACAGTCTGGATGAAAATTTCGTCAGAAGACTGCGGGAAGTAACCAGCGCTTACAAACAGGATTTCTTCTTATTGGGAGAGATGCTTCACGGAGACTACAACCGTCTGATGAACGATCAGATGCTGCATTCCGCAACGAACTACGAGTGCTACAAGGGACTTTACAGCAGTTTCAACAGTATGAATATGTTCGAGATCGTACATTCCCTGTTACGTCAGTTCGGACCGGAGAACTGGACCCTGTATAAGGGCAAGCATCTGCTGTCCTTTGTGGACAACCACGATGTGACCCGTGTGGCAAGTATTTTGAACAACGAGAATCATCTGCCGCTGATTTATGCCATGGCATTCGGCATGCCCGGCATTCCCTGTGTCTATTACGGAAGTGAATGGGGCTTCAAGGCCCGCAAGGAAGACGGCGATCCAGCTCTGCGTCCCTGCTTTGATAAGCCGGAGTGGAATGGTCTGTGTGACTGGATCAGCAAGCTGACAGAGGCAAAGGAGCATTCGGAAGCTTTGAATTACGGTGCTTTCCGTTCAGTACTGCTGACCAATAAGCAATGCATTTTCGAGAGAAAGTCGGAGCATGAGAGAGTCATGGTGGCTATCAATGCGGATGGAGCGGATTTCATGGCGCATTTTGATGCCGGATGCGGAACTGCAGTGGATCTGATCACCGGAGAGAAACATGACTTTGGCGGCGGCAGTCTTCTGCCGGCGTACAGTGCATATTTCTGGCTGATGGAAAACTAACAGAGCATCCCCGGTTATGATGGCAAAGCCATTGTGGAATCTTTGGAAAGTCTTTAGAATTTCTTACGGTTTCTCTATATTGACGCATGATATTATATGCCGTATAGTATAGCTACAGAGCAATACTATACGGCATATAATATTGTAAGATAAGCCGGATAGCTGCAATTTTCAGAGAGGAGCGATAGAATGCTTTTTAATACAGGAGCAGCTCTGCTGGATGCTATCGTACTGGCGGTGGTGGCCCGGGAACCGGAAGGAACCTACGGCTACAAGATCACGCAGGAGGTCCGGCAGGTGATCGAATTGTCGGAATCCACCCTGTATCCCGTGCTTCGGCGATTACAGAAGGACGAATGTCTGGAAGTCTATGACCGGGAATGCAGTGGCAGAACGAGGCGTTATTACAAAGTCACCAGCAGAGGCTGGGCGCAGCTTCATTTATATGAAAGTGAGTGGCGCAGCTACAGTGATAAGATCACGGGATTGTTTGAAGGAAAACTAAGTGACAGGTCAGAGGCGTAAACAGGCGCAGATGGGAGAACATAGTAGAATGAATAGAACGGAGTTTATGAGGCAGCTGGAAAGTTTGTTGCAGAATATTTCCGCTACAGAGCGGGAGGAAGCATTACAATACTACAATGAATATTTTAATGATGCGGGTCCGGAAAATGAACAGAACGTTATTGAGGCTTTGGGAAATCCTGCCAAGGTGGCGGAAAACATCAAAAAGGACATTTTCGGGAACGGTTATGGAGAGAATATTTACCAGAAGATCAATGCGGACAACCGTGCGGTGATCACTTATCCGGCGGATTCCGGCGCGGAGAGCGGTGCCGGAGAGGCAGGCTTCGGGCAGGAAAATGAAGCACAGGCAGCTGGAGCAGTGTCCTCTCGGAAAAAAGAAGGAATGTCCACGGGCATGATCGTATTAATTGTGATTTTGTGTATTCTGGCATCTCCGGTGATCCTGGGAGTAGCTTCCGCAGGCATCGGTGTGGCAGCGGGGCTGATCGCTGCATGGCTCGGTCTGATCGTTGGTTTCGGGGCAACGGCGGTAGCACTGATACTGATTCTGATCGCACTGGTGGTTGCAGGGATCATCAGTCTGTTTACGCATCCCTTCGTGGGAATGGGGCTGATCGGTGCCGGACTGATCTGCGGAGGTGTCGGACTGCTGTTCCTGATGTTGACCGTGGCCATGGCGGGAATCGCCACACCGGCGATCTGTTGTTGGATCGGAGGATTATTCCAGAAAAGAGGTAAAGCAGAAGCATGAGAAAATTTATGAAGGGCTGTGCCATCACAGCGTTGATATTTATATTATTGGGACTGATCCTGGGAGTGAGCGGAAGCCTGGGGAATGGCTCCACGCATTTTTCGCCGGGGGAGATCCTGTCAGCGGTTACCCTGGGAAGAATCTCCGAAGAAAAGGTAGATGACTGGAGTGACGGTGTGACGGAGCAGATCCGGGAAAATATGGGCGATGTGCACTATGATCTGGAGGACAAGGTGGATTATGACTCAGATTATGAAGTAAAGTCGGGAAAGATAGAGCTGTATGTTCTGGGGGATGACAACCAGGGCATCACGGATCTACAGGTGCAGGCCGGTGGCTGTGTCATGAAGATTCGGGTGTCAGAGGACAACTGCTTCCGGGTAGAAGCCGACGGAATGCGAAAGTTCCAGGGATATGTGGAAGGCGGTACGATGGAGATCAGCGGAACCTCAAAAGCAAGCAACAACAGTGACGGTAATCTGGGCGGTTCCATCTGCCTGTATGTGCCTGAGGGATATTATTTTGAAAATACCTCTTTGGATCTGGGCGCCGGAAGCCTCAGTGTAGAGGAATTGCAGACGGGGGCGCTGGAAGCCAATGTGGGTGCCGGCAAGATGACGTTTGAAAAACTGGATGCTGACCAGGCAGAGTTAGACTGTGGTGCCGGTCAGATGACAGTAGAAGAACTGAGCAGCCGCGTGGCAGAGGTTTCCGTAGGAATGGGATCCGTTCGTCTGAACGGAGATGTGACCGAACGATTGGACGGAGAGTGCTCCATGGGAGAACTGAAACTGACACTGGCAGGAATGCAGACAGATTTCGACTACGACTTAAGCTGCGGCATGGGTGAACTGAAAGTCGGTGATGACAGTTACAACGGCCTGGCACAGGAGAAACAAATCAACAACAACGCTTCTAAAAATATGGAGCTGGAATGTGCTATGGGCAGCGTTGTAGTGGAGTTTAAGTAATTTTAACGTTTTTTACAACAACGCCGCCAGATACTTTTCAAATACTACGCCCTCCTGCACGGGCGTTCCCGCCTTTTCGCTTCCGGCGATGCATAGACCTACGAAGTTCGCAGCCTTCTGCACGGAGGTTAGTAGTGTCTCCCCGCGGACGGCATCGGCAGCGAGAATGGAGGCGAAGATGTCTCCGGTGCCGGGGCGGGAGGCTCCGGCGATGGGGGTGGCAACGGTGGTATAGACATCGTCATCCCACAGGAAATTTACCAGAGAATCGCCCTGACGGATCCCGGTGATGACGATGGATGCACCGGCGGAGCCATTGGAGACAGCGCCAACGGAACTCCCGTCAGAACCACTGGCAGTAGTGCCCGTGGAGGCTTCGTCGGATGTAATGGAAGCTGTTTGACAAATGTCAGCCAGCCGTTCACATAATCCGGACAGCTCCTGCAGCGTCCATTCCCCATCCTTCCAGGGAGTCCCGGTCAGCAGGCAGGACTCCGTGATATTCGGTGTGATAATATCCGCCAGAGGCAGCAGCTCCTTCATCTTCTGAACATGGGTCTCTGTAATGGAGGAGTAGGCTCTGCCGTGGTCTCCCATGACCGGATCCAGCAAAAACAGGGGCGGCCGGAACATTTCCACGAATTCCCGTACAATGTCGATCTGCTCTTCATTTCCTAAGAATCCACAGTATAACCCATCGAAGGTAAGTCCCAGTTCGCCCCACACTTTTATATAATCTCGCATATGAGAGGTATAGTCATCAAAATGGCAGAGAGGAAATCCCAAATGGTTCGATAAAACAGAAGTAGGCACAGGGCATACCTGCACCTTCATTACGCTGATCACGGGCAGGGACACGGTGGTGGAGCAGCGTCCGAAACCGGCAATATCGTTGATCATAGCAAGGCGGGGAACGAAATCCCCGCCTTTTTGTGCATTTCTATCAGAAGTATCGAAATTAGATGTCATGGAATAATCCTGCTTTCTTCAGTGCCGGACGAAGTGCCAGATAGAATACGGAAGCACAGATCACAGCAACGATGGCGTTGACACCGGTAGTTACGGTGCTGATCTTGGCAAGAGCCTTGGAAATATCCTGAGGCACACCCAGCAGATACATTTTATAGAAGTAACCAACCAGTGGATCCGCGACCACGTTAAATGCCATACCGCAGGCAGAAGCAAGGATCGTTACACCGGTCACATATTTTGCGGAATGCTCTTTGCTCAGATGGAAGATCTTGTGAGCAACCAGTCCTACGATCAGACCGATGCACAGCTTTAATAAGAAGGTCTTGGGGGCACTGGTTACATAAGCGGTGGTCAGATCGGCGATGGTCATGCCGATGGCACCGGCAAGTCCGCCCCAGTAACCGCCCAGCAGCAGAGCTGCCAGTACGCAGAATACATTGCCCAGATGGAATGCGGTCTTCTCGGGACCCACGGGAATGTCGATCTTGAAGAAAGCAAATCCGATATAGCACAGAGCTGCTAACAGACCTGCCTGCGCCAGCTTCTTCACATCCGCCTTCTGTGCGGGAATTACGCCTGCGATGGCATTGTACAATCCCTTGGCAGTTAACAGGATAGCGAAGAAAACCAGAACCAGGCTGTAGGAGTAAGGACGCTCTGCGGACAGCTTCTGGTCGGACAGAGTGGACTTCGAAGCGGTCAATTCATCCTTCTGCGCATTCAGGGAATCCAGATCACCGTCTGCTGTGCCGCCGGTGACTGCTTCGATGGAAGCTTCTACTTCTTCCAGCTGTGCCTTGACATCGCTTAACTGGCTGCCATAAGCAACGGATTCCTGATAACTGTTATTGTGGGTAATGACTGCCAGGACGATTCCCAGGATCAGGAGAATGGCTCCCGCAATCAATACACCGTATGATTTTTTCTTTTCCATAATGATGATCTCCTCTTTTAATTTCTTTTTCATAATTCCCATTTGTTCGGTGGGATATGTTAGGATTCAGTGTATAGAAAAAGTGGATTGCTTAAAAGAGCCAGAATGCGTTTTTTTTACCATACCAGTTTATACATGAAAACCATACATTCTGAAGGAAAATTATGCAGGAAAACAAGATTTCCTTGACAAAGTCGGAATTTCTGTACTATATTTTTTATTAGTAATTAACCAAATCCAAAAGGCAATGACGAAGAGGAGTACACATTTCCCCTTACCAGAGAGAGCGGCTGCATGTATGCGCTGGAAGGCTGCTTCAAGACAGGAATGTGGAAGGTAGCTTCCAAGCCGGAGAGCCGAGACCGGATATTCCGGGCGTAGGTTTTCACGAGTTATCCCCGTTACCGGATAGGACTTTGTAAGAAGTCGCGAGGCAGCGCAAGCTGTGAACAAAGGTGGTACCGCGTTACTGACGCCCTTTGCTGACGAGAGTCGGCAGAGGGCTTTGTTAATTTCAGGAGAATTTAAGGAGGAAGCAATGAGCAAAGAATTAGCCAAGACCTATGACCCCAGCGGCATAGAAGACAGACTGTATCAGAAGTGGCTTGACAAAAAGTATTTCCATGCGGAGGTAGATCACAGTAAGACTCCCTTCACTATCGTGATCCCGCCCCCAAATATCACCGGACAGCTCCACATGGGACATGCATTGGACAACACCATGCAGGATATCCTGATCCGTTATAAGAGAATGCAGGGCTACAATGCACTGTGGCAGCCCGGCACCGACCATGCAAGTATCGCTACCGAGGTCAAGATCATCCAGAAGCTGAAGGAAGAAGGCATCGACAAGCACGATCTGGGTCGTGAAAAGTTTTTAGAGAGAGCCTGGGAGTGGAAGAAGGAATACGGCGGACGTATTATTGGTCAGCTGAAAAAGCTGGGTTCTTCCTGCGACTGGGACAGAGAGCGTTTCACCATGGATGAGGGATGCAACAAGGCTGTGACCGAAGTGTTCGTGAAGATGCACGAAAAAGGCTACATCTACAAGGGTGCCCGTATCGTTAACTGGTGTCCCGTATGTAATACCTCCATCTCCGATGCAGAGGTAGAATATCAGGAGCAGGCAGGACATTTCTGGCACATCAAGTATCCGCTGATGAACGAGGACGGAACGCCCAGCACCACAGAGTTTCTGACCTTTGCCACTACCCGTCCCGAGACCATGTTAGGTGATACCGCAGTAGCCATCCATCCCGATGATGAGCGTTACACCCATCTGCATGGCAGAAAGGTACTGCTTCCTATCGTAAACCGTGTGATTCCCATCGTTGAGGATGCTTATGTAGACAGAGAGTTCGGTACCGGTGTCGTTAAGATCACTCCCGCTCATGACCCCAATGACTTTGAGGTGGGCAAGCGTCATGATCTGCCTGTGATCAATATCCTGAACGATGATGCCACCATCAATAAAAACGGCGGCAAGTTCGAGGGTATGGATCGTTACGAAGCAAGAAAAGCCATCGTGGAAGAACTGGATCAGATGGGCCTGTTAGTAAAGATCGAAGATCATGTACACAATGTAGGTACCCATGACCGTTGTAAGACCACCATCGAGCCTATGGTAAAGGATCAGTGGTTCGTTAAGATGGATGAACTGATCAAACCCGCAAGAGAAGCTGTGAAAAATGGCGAGATCAAGCTGATCCCCGAGCGCATGGAGAAGAACTACTTCAACTGGACGGATAACATCCGCGACTGGTGTATCAGCCGTCAGCTGTGGTGGGGACACAGGATTCCCGCATATTACTGCGATGACTGCGGTGAAGTAGTCGTAGCCAAGGAGATGCCGAAGGTATGTCCCAAGTGCGGCTGCACCCACTTTACACAGGATCCCGATACCCTGGATACCTGGTTCTCTTCCGCACTGTGGCCTTTTGAGACCCTGGGCTGGCCGGAGCAGACCGAGGACCTGAAGTATTTTTATCCCACCGATGTCCTGGTAACCGGTTATGATATCATCTTCTTCTGGGTTATCCGTATGATCTTCTCCGGATATGAGCAGATGGGAGAGAAGCCCTTCAAGACCGTACTGTTCCACGGACTGGTACGTGACAGTCAGGGACGGAAGATGTCCAAGTCACTGGGCAACGGTATCGACCCCCTGGAGATCATCAGCCAGTATGGTGCCGATGCACTGCGTCTGACCCTGATCACCGGCAACGCACCGGGCAACGATATGCGTTTCTACTATGAGAGAGTAGAGAACAGCCGTAACTTCGCCAACAAGGTATGGAATGCTTCCCGTTTCATTATGATGAACATGGAGCAGGCGCTGGAGAAGACCGGAAAAGATATCACTACTCCTGCGGCAGCAGATTTACAGCCCGTAGATAAGTGGATCCTGTCCAAGTTAAATACTCTGGTAAAAGATGTGACCGACAACATGGATCACTTCGAGCTGGGTATCGCCGTACAGAAGGTATATGACTTTATCTGGGATGAGTTCTGTGACTGGTACATCGAGATGGTAAAACCCCGTCTGTACAGCACCGACGATGCAGTCAGCCAGAATGCGGCACTGTGGACGCTGAAGACTGTCCTGATCGACGCCCTGAAGCTGTTACATCCTTACATGCCGTTCATCACTGAGGAGATCTTCTGCACCATTCAGAATGAAGAAGAGTCCATCATGATCAGCAAGTGGCCGGAGTACAGCGAGGATCGTGCATTCCCCGCAGAGGAGAAGGCCATAGAAACGATTAAGGAAGCCGTTCGCGGTATCCGCAACATCCGTACTGAGATGAACGTAGCACCCAGCCGTAAGGCAAGTGTGTATGTAGTCAGCGAAAATGACGAGATCCGCAGGATTTTTGAGGAGGGTAAGCTGTTCTTCGCAAGCCTTGCTTATGCGAATGAGATCATGATCCAGGCTGACAAGACCGGAATCGCAGAGGATGCGGTATCCGTAGTGATCCCCGGTGCAACCCTGTACATTCCGTTTGCAGAGCTGGTAGACATCGCACAGGAGATCGAGCGACTGAAGAAGGAGCAGAAGAGACTGGAAGGCGAGCTGTCACGTTCCAGGGGAATGCTGTCCAATGAGAGATTCCTGTCCAAGGCTCCCGAAGCGAAGATCGCAGAGGAGAAGGAAAAGCTGGCAAAATACGAGCAGATGATGGAACAGGTGACAAAGCGCTTAGAACAGCTGGCATGATCTGCAACGAAACGTACAGAATAAAAAGAACGTAAAGCATAAGGAATACGATGAGATTCGGTAATGACATGATAACGTTTGAAGAAGCGGTGGCATATCTGAAGGATATGCCCCGCTTTACTGTTAAAAAAAATCCTGCGGACAGCAGGGACCTTAAATGGTTTTTAAAAAAACTCGGAAATCCGGAGAAGGATCTGCGGATCATTCATGTGGCGGGCACCAATGGAAAAGGCTCCGTCTGTGCCTACATGAGTTCGATCCTGCGGGAAGCAGGCTATCGCACGGCTGTATTCACTTCACCTCATCTGGTGGATATGCGGGAGCGTTTTGCCGTGAACGGTGAAATGATCTCAGAGGAAGCTTTTTTACAGGGGTTTCTTGCGGTATGGGACGCTTTGCAGGAGACCAATTCTGCGAATACTGGGGACGGGCAGCGAGGGGAAGAAGCGCCACAGGAATTCGTTCTCAACTTTTATGAATACCTATTCTGCATGGCATTACTCTGTTTTGCAGAAGAAAAGCCGGATTATTGCATCATTGAGACCGGACTTGGGGGAAGACTGGATGCCACGAATTATGTGGACAATAAGCTCCTGACCGTCATTACGCGGATCAGTCTGGATCATGTACAGTATCTGGGAGACACCACAGCGAAGATCGCTGCGGAAAAGGCAGGGATCCTGCGCCCCGGTGTTCCGGTGGTGTATCTGGACGGGGATGCGGATGCCAGTGCGGTAATTTGCCGCAAAGCGTCAGAACTTGGTGCGATACAGATACCGGTGTCGAAAAAGGACTATACTTTCCTTGGATTTCGGAAGAAATACATTGATTTTTCCTTGCGCTCTGAGTATTATAATTATATTAGTCTTACTTTGCATACCATTGCACGCTACCAGATGGAAAATGCGGCATTGGCAGTGCGGGCCGTGGAAGTGCTGTTTCGCAGTACGGACATGCCTGACGGCAGAATGTGTGCCGCATCCGGGTGTCCCACTGTGGAAGAGATCCGACAGGGAATCCTTGGCTGCTTCTGGCAGGGACGCATGGAAGAAGTACTTCCGGAGGTGTACGTGGATGGTGCGCATAATGACGACGGCATCCGGGCTTTTCTGGATACCGTGGAACAGGACGGCTGCACGGAGGGCAGGAGACTGTTATTTGGTGTGGCGGCGGATAAGGATTGCAGGCATATGATACAGAGGGTGATCACGTCGGGATTATTCGACCGGATCGCTTTTACGCATATGCGGACGGCGAGGTCGCTTTCGCTGGAAGAACTGAAAGGTTTACTGGCAGCTTATCCGGAAGACCGGTTTACTATGTATACGGAAGCGGATACGGCACTGCGGACGGAAGTCTCGGGCAGACAGCCAGGAGAACGGCTCTATATCGCGGGAAGCCTGTATCTTGTTGGGGAAATAAAGGAGTCTTTGGACCATGATCAATTTTGAAGAAGAACTGAAGAAATTTCATCCCAGTCTGGAAGTGGAAGACGCTGAGGAAGCTATCTACAATCAGGATCTGACCGATGCGGCGGATCTGTTGGTGAAAATGATAAAAGAATCCGAAGAAAAAGAAGAGAAATAAGGAGGGAGAGCATGTTTTGTTATAACTGCGGCTGCCATCTGTCAGAGCACGATTTCTGTACGTCCTGCGGAGCAGATGTATCCCTCTACAAGAAGATCATGTGTATGTCCAACCGTTTCTACAATGACGGTCTGGAGAAAGCAGGAGTACGGGATCTCACAGGTGCGATCAACAGCTTACGGCAGAGCCTGAAATTTAATAAGAACAATATCGAAGCCAGAAATCTGCTGGGACTGGTGTATTTTGAGACCGGAGAGGTCGTTGCGGCACTGAGCGAATGGGTCATCAGCAAAAATATGCGGCCTGAGAAAAATATCGCGGACGATTACATCAATATGCTGCAGTCCAATGCGGCCCGCCTGGATGCCATTAACCAGACCATCAAGAAATACAATCAGGCACTGGTCTATTGCAATCAGGACAGCAAGGATCTGGCTATCATCCAGCTGAAAAAGGTACTGTCCCTGAACCCGAAGTTCATCCGGGCACATCAGCTGTTAGCCCTGCTTTATATGGACAGTGAACAGTGGGACAGAGCGGAGAGAGAACTGCGTAAGTGCATGGACATCGATCGCAACAATACGCTGACCCTGCGATATCTGAAGGAAGTTGAGATGCAGCTGACTCCGGACGAAAATAGCAAGCAGACCGGACGCCGGAAGAAGGATGATGCGGTTCGCTACCAGAGTGACAATGAGATCATCATTCAGCCTTTGAATGTGAAGGAGCAGAAGAGTGCAGGTCTCTCTTCCCTGATCAATATTGCCATCGGTCTGATCATTGGTCTGGCCGTGATGTATTTTCTGGTGGTTCCGGCAGCGGTATCCAATGCCAACAATGAGGCCCAGAAGACCATCACCGACATCGGCAATCAGTTAGACACCAAGACCTCCCGGATCCAGGAACTGGAGACCCAGATGCAGGCACTGCAGACAGAGAATGATACGCTGAATCAGGAACTGCAGGGGTATGTGGGAACCGACGGTACGCTACAGACCATCGACAGCCTGTTGGCGGCAGCCACCACATATCTGGAGACGCAGGATATTACCCAGACGGCGGCTAACCTGGAAAGCATTTCGGCATCTGTGGATGTGGACAGTACTTCCGAAGCATTCCAGAAGCTGTACAAGACGTTGCTTGGCCTGATCGGGCCGCAGCTGTCCGCACAGTATTATGAGACAGGCTACAATGCTTACCGCAGCGAGGATTACGCGACGGCTATCGAGAACCTGTCCAAGGCAGTCATTTACGATGAGACCAACAAGGATGCCTGGCTGAGCCTGGGCAACTCTTACCGTAAGAGTGACGATGCCCAGAATGCCATCACCACCTATGACAAGATCATAGAGCTGTTCCCGGATACGGAGACGGCCAGAAGTGCCCAGAGATATCGTTCCCAGCTGGCAGAGAATACGGCACAGTAGGGAAGAACAACATACCATCAGACAATGACACACAACACACGAAAGAGAACTTGCGTAAAGTAAAGCGCGGGTTCTCTTTTCTTTTGAGTAAAAATGCTGGAAAACAGCGGAATGTGAGGAAATATGGAAGACTTTCAGATCATTGATAACTGCCTGATGGTGCGCATGCCGGAGGAAGTGGACCACCACAGAGCCTCCTATATCTGCGAAGGGGCGGACAGGCTCTTGGTCAGGGAAAACGTGGAAAATGTAGTGTTTGATTTTGAGGATACCCGGTTCATGGATTCTTCCGGGATCGGGATCATCATGGGGCGGTACCGCAAGATTTCCTGCTTCGGCGGACATGTCTATGCGATCCATGCAGACCGGCAGATCCAGCGGATCTTCCGTATGTCCGGGCTTCACAGGATCGTCGAGATCCTGCCGGGTTAAACGTTGGAAGGAAGATCCTGTCGAAAATGAAAGAAATCATTCAAAAAATTATGAAAAACAGTGCAATAATAGGCGCAGAAATGAGGAGAACATGGTAGCAGAGAGGGAAAACATTCAGGTGACGGAAGAAAAAGAACTTTTGCAGCAGAGAACGCAGGGCAGCCGGAATGAGATGGAGATCGTATTTGATGCGGTCTCCTGTAATGAAAGCTTTGCCAGAGTGGCGGTGGCGGCTTTCATTACCCATCTGAATCCCACACTGGAAGAACTGGCGGATATCAAGACCGCAGTATCGGAGGCAGTAACCAATGCCATTATCCATGGATACGAGAATCTGTCCGGTTATACGAAGCATGGGGAGATGCGCCCGGCGTACAGCATTATCCATCCGGGAAAGGTAAGACTGCACTGCATTCTTGAGAACGATACGCTTTCCATCGAGGTATCGGATCAGGGAAAAGGCATCGAGGATGTGGCCAGAGCCATGGAACCGTTATTTACCACGAAGCCGGAACTGGAACGGTCCGGCATGGGATTTGCCTTTATGGAAGCCTTCATGGATGAGCTGGAAGTGGAGAGCATCCCGGGCAAGGGCACAAGAGTACATATGTGGAAGAAAATGCGCTGCGGAGACTGGATCGGAAAAGAGGACTGAGGCATGGAAGAAGTATCAGTACTCATCGGAAAGTCACAAAGCGGAGATAAAGAAGCGAGAGAAGTACTGATCGAGAAAAATCTGGGACTGGTGCATCACATTGTGAAAAGATTTCTGGGCAGAGGTTATGACCCGGAGGATCTGTTCCAGATCGGCGTGATCGGCCTGATGAAAGCCATCGATAAATTTGACCTGAAGCTGGAGGTACGGTTTTCCACCTATGCCGTCCCCATGATCACCGGGGAGATCAAACGGTTTCTGCGGGATGACGGTCTGTTAAAGGTATCCCGTACCATCAAGGAGGATGGGCTGAAGGTCAGACTGGCAAGACAGCGTTTACAGAGCAGACTGCACAGGGAGCCCACCTTACAAGAATTGTCCGAGGAGGCACAGCTGGACAGAGAAGATGTGATTCTGGCCATGGAGGCCGGAGCGGAGGTGGAATCCCTCTATAGCAGCAGCGGGCAGGAGGACGGCAGCGAGCTGTGTCTGGCGGACCGGGTGGTGGCCGCGGCCCACGGCTGTGTGGGAGCCAGCATGGGAAGCAGCGGTGCGGTGGAAAATGATGTGGAGAAGGACAGGCTGCTGGATCAGATGCTGCTGGCACAGTTGCTTGGGGAGCTTCCGGAGAGAGACCGGGAGCTGATCCGTATGCGCTATTTTCAGAATAAGACCCAGACGGAGATCGCCGGGATCCTGGGAATCAGTCAGGTGCAGGTCAGCCGCCTGGAGAAAAAGATCCTGCGGGAAATGCGGGAGATGGCCGGATAAGGGCCAATTCATTAATAATTCATAAAACAAATTTTTTCCTCTTCCTTTCCGTCGGAAATTCGATTATATTATATGAAGGAACTATTCAGCCCGCATTCGCAAAACCGCTCTTTCAGAGCTTGCTTTTTGCTTATGTGGTTATTTCGCTGTATAAATTATGTCAAATGTTCTTACGAATGCAAGCATTCGACGTACATATTGCCATAACTTGCACGGCTCTGAATAGTTATATATAATCTTATAGACCGCAATGCTGCATAGTTATAGAGAGACAGCATGAAAAAGGAGAGCAGGGGTACTTATGAAAAAACAAAATGAAAACGGACGGATCCCCGAGGATCGTCTGAGCAGAGCAAATAAGCGTAAGAAAAACAACACCATAGCATCCATTCTGGTCATGACCGGATGCCTGTTGGTGTTAGTACTGGTAACGTATGTTGCGGGAATCCTGTATTCCTGGATCGACAGCAAGTTCCAGAATAATGCCAACGATCTGGCGGCAGCAGCGGAAGCCGGAAGCCAGACGGAAGAGAGCACACAGGAAGTGGTGAAGACCTATACGCAGGAGGAAGTGGATGCCCTGATCGCTGAAGCAAAGCAGCAGGCTGAGGACGAGGAAGAGAACAAGATCCTCTCCGGGATCCGTGATGGTCTGACCTCCGGCACTACCATGGTAGAGACCCTGCGTCCTTACTATCCCAATGAACTGGTCGTTGTGAGCAACGGAACCTTTAATTTCGTACCCATTCGTGATGATTTGCAGAAAAATGATTATGTATTGGAGAACCTGAACATTCTCGAGGACGGAGAAGTGCAGTATATGCAGGACGGTCAGGTAGTATCCCACAAGGGAATCGACGTCTCCAAGCATCAGGGCAATATCGACTGGACCAAGGTAGCCGCAGACGGTGTGGAATTCGCATTCATCCGTGTAGGCCTCAGAGGCTACGGCACTGAGGGTAAGCTGGTGGAGGACGAATACTTTGAGCAGAATGTCAAGGGAGCATTACAGGCAGGAATCAAAGTAGGTGTCTACTTCTACTCTCAGGCCATCACAGACGAGGAACTGTTGGAAGAAGCCAATCTGGTACTGGAAAAGGTAAAACCTTATAACATCGAACTGCCCATCGTCTTCGACGTGGAAAAAGTCAGCGGCGGCAAGGGCCGTGCCAACGAACTGAGCGTGGAAGAGAGAACCCGCCTGACCGCCCTGTTCTGCCAGACCATCCAGGATGCCGGCTACAAGCCCATGATCTATCACAACATGGAGATGGGAACACTGATGCTGGATCTGGGACAGCTGGAACAGTACGATAAGTGGTTCGCTTATTATAATGATGATCTGTATTATCCGTATGCCTATAAGGTATGGCAGTACAGCGAAAAAGGTGCTGTGGACGGTATTAATGAGGAAGTGGATCTGAATATCTGGTTCGGGGACTTCTAAAGGGTGATTACGATGAAAGAGAAGATCTAGATGAAAGACTGTAGAAGGACATTACTGGACGAATTTGTGAAGCTGTCGAAGGATTGGGACAACAATAATATGTTATATAATTCTCTTATGTTTTCTAAATTATATCCTGGAGATGTTGAAAATAGCGTAGCAGATGCTTCACTGATGCCGAAGCAGAGTGATGAAAAGATGAGAAATGATATCATGACAAGCTGGTGGACTCCGACTAAAATCTTTTTATTGGGAAATAAGAAGGAGTTAATGCAAAAATCAAGGAAAGAATTGGAGGAAGTCTTATTGGAACGGATTCCTATGGGGAAGGATGAAGAGCAACTCCGAGAAAGCTTATCAAAAATTCGGCATGAAAAAACAGGGGAAAAAATAGAAAAAGACGTTATAGATGCATTTATGGGGTTCCTTGGATCAGTTTATGCCGTGGGCAATATGACAAGTGCAGCGGTGACATCCAGGGGTGGTGCCTTGGATAATTGGGATGCAAAACTGAAAAACATACATGAGAAGTATATAAAAGAAGAAAAAGCGTGGGTTGATTATGTAAAGACCAATAAATTTGAGTGTTATTTTGTGGATAAGGATCCGCGTAAGGAAATAATCCCATTTTGGAGTTATGGTCCCAGTAAATTAGCAAACGCAACGGATAAGGATTGGAAGGAATATTTCGAAAACGCAAAAAGAATGATTGAAGAAAGAGACAAATTGAAAGCCTGAATAGATATTCATTCACTTGCGAATATAGCTCCTATAATACAAATAATGATACTTTTTAAAAGTAAGACTTTAAATGAGACGGTTGCGGCCGTCTCGTTTTATGTAGCCAGAAATTTTTTATAACCTTATCCATATCCCCATATCCAAAAATCATTTTATTTTCTAAATATACTACCACTTATTTACAAAAATATTGCCATAGATGTTGTGGAGAAAGAGAGGAAGAGACGGGGAGGAAAGCATTATCAGGCATCTATGATGCATATGATATTCGGAGGAAATCCGGGAAGTAGCAAAAGGAGGCGTATTATTCATTGATGAAGCATATTCTCTGCAAGGCGAGATCGCTATTACGACATTGCTTCGGGAAATGGAAAACCACAGAGAGGATGTCATTGTGATATTTGCCGGGTACCCGGAACCTATGCAGGGGTTCCTTGACAGAAATCTCGGTATGCGGTCCAGAATTGTATTTCAGGTGAAATTTGAGGACTATTACAGCCAGAACTTCCCGGCAGGGAGGAATGCATAGGAATAAGCAGTGGGAACAGCATGCATAAAGCCGGTGGAGAATGTCTGACATGGGATTCTTGCGAGATTCCTGCGGAGGAAGAGGAGCGGGTGGATTCCCAGAGAAAGGATCGCTTTGAATATCAGTTTTTCCGAATCCCCTGTATCTGGAGGCAGATTTTCCGGAGATGGAAGAGGTGCAGGATGAGAAGCAGAGAGCACACCGGGTTTGCGGGTGAGGCAGAAACTATATGGGACAAAGTATATTAAGGAGTCTGAATGAGCAGAAGCTATAAGCATACGCCGGTATATGAGGCGAAGGGGAACAGAAGCAAGGAGCGATCCCGCTTCCAGAAAGCTCGACAGATATCAGAAGTGCTACCGAAGGAAATGAGAAAAGGAGGAAGGATATGCATTATGTTATTGGCGACATACATAACGACCTGAAGAAACTGAAACAGATCCTAAAGCAGATCAATATCACCAGGGATGATGAACTGATCGTCCTTGGTGATGTGTTTGACCGGGGTGGAGAAACTGCGGACCCCTTCGGAGTATATTGTGCCCTTGCCGGCTTGCAGGGAAAGTGCTCCTGGATACGAGGCAACCACGATGACTGGCTGGCAAATTATACTTATGAGTACTTTAATACTCCGGAGAAAAAACGGCACAAATTAGCTCCCTATGGTTACAACAGTTTTGAACTGCTGCGACAGCGTATTACCGAAGTAGACATGCGGAACATTGCTGATCTGATCAAGGGACTGCCGCTACAGAAGGAACTGGAGCTGGAGGGAAAGAAATATCTGTTTGCCCATGCCATGACTTCCCATCCGGATGTCCGGGAAGAGGACCGATATTACATGCGGGGGACGATGGATATTGACTGCTTTTTCTTTGAAGGTATCGATGGATATATCTCCATGTGCGGTCATACGCCCACGGACAGCATTGTGTGGAAGAAGGACAGAAGATATCTGGACGAGCCGGGCAATTCCATCTGGTGCAACGACAGACATAACGTATATCTCTTAGATTGCGGATGTGGCTTTGCCGGTGGAAGACTTGCCTGTCTCTGTCTGGAGACAAAAGAGCGATTTTACGCCTGAAAACGGGAGGAGGATATTTATGTACAGGAATTATTTCTACAGGGAGGATCTTAAGGTAGAACTGACACAGTTGGAAGAAGAGGATGAAAAAGAGCGGTTCCTTGAGGGAAGTAAACATAAGAGGCTGATTCCCGGTTATGTTGCGTTGGAAGTCAAAGAAAATACCTGTAAGATATCTCCGGTGCTGTATCCGGAGTTTCGTGGGAAGGGATACTGGAAAGATGCCAGAGAACTTTTGCTGGAAAGAATCTTTAAAGAAAGATTTTTCACAGAAGAAAACGGAAGACGTGTTCCTTACCGGATCGACCGGGTGGAGATCGTATTGTATCAGAAACCCCGAGATATTGCCCGGAGTACGGAAGGAAAGCTTTTGTTTCGGGATTTGAAACCTTATTTACAGATATTCGGATATTTTTCTGTAGTGGACAGAGACAACTGGTCCGGTGAAATGTATAAGTACAGAGATGACATACCGGAGAAATACGATGACAGGCCCGTATATGGAATCGGTATGGAGGATAATCCCGATGCGGATACATTGCCGCCAAAGCGGCTGGTGATCGTGCTTTCAGAGAATGAAAAGGAAGAATCATGAAAAAGTTTATGGAACTGTTGGAATGCGATTTCCGTAGCGGAGAAAACAAATATTGTCTTTTAAAATCTCCGGAAGGCTTTACTTCTTTTCAGATACACGAGGATTACGGAAAAATCTTCTGGATCAGAGATGACCTGTATCGGGAAAATTACCATAATGTGATCGAACCGCTGATCCATTATCCGGGAGATCGGAGATTTCTGAGTTCTCCGATCTGCGGATGCGACGAGAATCGGATTTAGAATCCTTCTTTCTTACGAACTAATCGTAACTCTCTTCTCTTAATGGCATTGTCCCATTCCATCCGTTCCCCGTCGTTCTCCAGGATCAGGCCGGGAACCGGGGTGGGTTTGCCGTCATCGCCCATGGCTACCATGACAAAATAAGCCCGGTTGATAGGGTGTCTGGTACCATCCTGTTCTTCGCGGTAGGTGTCCACGCGGACTTCCATGGAAGTGTGTCCCACATGGGTGACCTTGCCGATCAGCACAATAATATCATTCAGATAAGCGCCGGATTTAAAATACAGGTTATCGATGGCTACGGTGGTAGCGTCTCTGCCGCAGTGACGTCTGGCGGTGGCACCGGCTACTTCGTCGATCCACTCTAACAGTCTTCCGCCGAACAGGCGCCCGAAACCGTTGATATCCGGATGAATGACCACATGCAGCTGATGTGTCTCGGAATCGGAGACTTTTTTCGCGGGAAGTGCACTCGTCTTTTTTTCTGTATTTTCAGTCGTATCTGCTGTATTCATAGTTGTAAAACCTCACATATATTTTGAAATCTAAAATTCTTCACTCAAAACGGCGCAAACAGTAAGTTGGGCAGCGTCTGCACATATATAAAGATAGTATAGCACATTTTGGAAAAAAGTGCCATCCGTATATGATTTTCGGTTTTGGGATATTCTATTGTGTGCAGAAAAAGATCATTTGCAGATCCTTTGATAACTGCCGGGAGCAGAACTTTGCGAAAGGGGAACGGAGATGCTGATCAGACAATTATTGCTCATAGTAACCGGGGCCAGTTACGGCCTGCTGTCGGCAGCCGGAGTGTTTACAGTGCTGGTGGCGGTGGGGCTGATCCCCCGGTTCGCAGGCAAGACCCATACCGCACGTTATGTACTTCTCTATGAGGAAATGGTCATTTTCGGGACGCTGGCGGGATGTTTTGTTACGATTTTCCCAGAGTACAGTCAGTGGGGAAATTATCTGCGGGAACACTTCCCGGAACAGATGAGGCTGTGGACGGCAGCGGGCATTGGAGCACAGGCGGTTTTCGGGCTGTTTGCCGGAATGTTCATCGGTTGTCTGGCGCTGGCCATTGCTGAGATGCTGGACAGTATTCCTATTTTTGCCAGAAGAATCTCTTTCCGCCACGGGCTGGGCGGGGCCATTCTGGGGATGGCAGCGGGAAAGATCTGCGGGTCACTGTTTTATTTTGCCACAGAACTGCATCGGACCGTGCAATAAGCAGGGGAATTCTTCCGGAGGAGCAAGCACACAAATGATATGGACAATCTGGGAAAATATGTCTATGCAGAGCAGAAACGGCAGGAAGGGACAGGGTATATGAAGCTGCAGACGGTTTATCTGAAATGTGACAGAAGTGCGGAGGTGCAGGCACAGGATGTTTTCCTGAAAGATGTGGCAGAGATTCGCTGTCAGGATCCGGTATTGCAGGCAAAACTAAAAGCCATCAAAATTTATCATTTTCCCAAGGACGGCGAAAAACGATGTGTGATCAGTTGTCTGAAACTGGTAAGTCTTATGGAAGAAATCTGTCCGGAGATCGATGTGCAGGTGGTTGGAGAGACAGATGTGCTGGTGGAATGGATCTGTGTGAACAGACACAAAGGCTGGCAGCAGTGGATCAAGGCTGCTTTTGTGTGCCTGATCAGCTTTTTCGGTACAGCCTATACGATCATGGCTTACCATAATGATGTGGGGATCAATGAGGTTTTCACGGAAGTGTACCGGATGGCCATGGGTGCTGAACCCGGAGGCTTGAATACGTTGGAAGTATTCTATTCTCTTGGGCTGGCAGCTGGCATTATCGTCTTCTTCAATCATGTCGGTGGCAGGCGCCTGACCAAGGATCCTACCCCCGTCGAAGTCTCCATCAAAAACTACGAGACCGACGTGGATAAGACCCTGATCGAACAAGCAGGAAGAGAAGGAAAAGAGCTGGAAAGCTGACCTTCCCTTATTTTAGCGGAATCATTTCGGAATAAGAGGTATTCCCCTGGGAATCCTTCATGAAGAAGATGCATACGTAATTTTCCGGATGATCCAGCGGCTGTACCACGGTATGATAATCGCCGGTCAGATCCACATCGAAGCCCATCATCCAGCCGGATTTTTCCCAGTCGAAGAAGTTCAACAGATTACCGTTATCATCCCGGGTCACGTAGCTGCATCTTGCCATTAAGGACATAGTCTCATAGTCATCCAGATGGATCAACTGCTTGCTGGCACTCTGCAATTCCGCATCGTCATGATCCAGAGGAATCGCACTACGGATGATACCATCGGGATATTCGTCGCTGACGACGATCTGTACTTTCGCCGTCTGGGATTCCCAGTTGTCAGTATAATTCATCAGCACCGCATGTGCCAGATAACGATTCTCTGTGTCGCTGATATCGGTCTCTGTCAGGATCATGGGAATATCGGAGAGACCGTCCTGATCCTGCATGTAGACAGCGTTATTTTTGTAAGCAGCATGTAAGAAACCATTTTCATCCAGAGTCACACGGGTACTTCCCTGAATGAAGAGATACATATCATCGGCACGTTCGTCTTCCTCCGCGGTAATATAGCCTTCGTCCCTGGCTTTGCAGAGGATGTAGTAGCCGCCGGAGGCAAAGTTCGCCTGCTGTTCGGGGGTCAGCTGCAAGGTAATGTCGGATTCATCGTAAGCACCGTCGTTCTGGGTGGTGACGGAAGTCTCCGCATTGGAGATCTCTCGATCTGCCAGCAGGGTGTCACCGTTTTCAATGGCGTAAAAGTCTTCCAGAAAACGGGTGTAATTGGGAGCAAAGCCCAGATAATATAACATTTCGATGCAGGCATCCCGGTAATCCGCATCCGTCTGATAAGGATAGCAGATAGAGATTCCTCCGGCATTGTCCATGTTGGTGCCAGAATAGACGATACAGTTTTCCACGGCCTCTGCGGCAGCCTGTGCGGCTTCGGAATCATTTCCCACCAGCTCTAACAGATGCAGGACATCCACCATGCCATAATCCATATCGGAGGAGTAAGTACCGAAGTCTCTTACCCGGGCACGGTTACGCACCAGCCTGGGGTAATTCTGCACATCCAGAGAAGTGTCCAGTTCCGCAAAATAATCGTTCAGAGCTTCTTCGGCTTCGGCATAGGCATTCAGGTCGATGCAGGACAGGGTCAGGTCGGAGTACAGATTCGGATAGTAGTCGAAGACATATTCACCGTAATCCATGTAGGAATCCACGATATATTCCCCCATGACATCGCCCGGGATCACCTCATCGGACAGCTCTGACAGGAAATCGTAATTCCAGCCCCAGCCGGGTTCGGTCTCCTGGGAGGCAATCATATAATTGGCATAGGGAGCCAGCACGGAAACCACTTCCAGGGAACTCATCAGGCAGGCATCAAAGCCGATCCATTCCAGTTTTGTCATGTGGGCGCCCACGGAATCTCCCAGCGCCTCGGACAGTTCATCCAGCGTCAGAAGGTCGCGGAAGTTCTCATCCACGCCGTAGCCCAGCACTGGTCCGCCGCCGTGATCCCAGAGGATCAGGCTGTAGGAATCTGCCGGGAAGAAATCAAAACCGTAATTTAAAAAGCTGCTCAAAGTCAGGGGATCCCCCATGTTTTCCGCCGGATAGGTATCCACGGGGACGAAACCGGTGTCGGTCAACAGCAGGACGGTGCATTCGTCACTGGACAGGCCGCGGTCCTGCCATTCGGATGCACCACCGGCATAGACCAGAATATTATTGTGCGCTGTGTCCACTCCGGCCGTTTCCATCTCGTCCAGATCCAGACTGGCATTACCGTAATCGGATTCCAGATCTGAGCCTACCAGATAGACCATGATGGTCTGGACCTCACCGATAGCATCCAGCGAGTCGTAATCCATCTGGGGAATAGGGGTGGAAGACGGCTGTGATTCGGTATGGTAAGTACCATGACCGTGAGACGAGGATGCCTGCGAATTGTTTTGTCCGGCATACTCCATGATCTGTGCAAATACGCCCACAGGCGTGGTGCGGATGCGGCACCCGGTCAGAACCACGGGGACCAGCAGCAGACCCAAAAGGGCCCGTAACTTTTTCTTTGTTCTTTTTTTCATAATAATTTCCCTCATGAAATAAAATTTATACTCATTGCCCATTATCGCATGAAAAAAAGAGAGCGTCAAACAGTGTAACTGCTTACAATCTGAAAAAATACCAAAGAAAAAACAAAATTCTGGTTCTTTCTTTTTTCGGAAAAAGATGGGGAGCCGGAATTCGGTGGACAGTCAGAACCACAGGAAAGAAGAAAAGACTTTTTTACAGGAAAACGGTGTGGACCTCATGATCCGGGTACATGACACCGGAATCGGTATGGCCATCATGGATCAGCTGGTACAGCTCATGGGCGGAGAAATCGTCGTAGAGAGTCTGAAAGATAAGGGCTCGGATTTCACCGTGTTTTTGCAGCTGCCTCTGGCAGAGGAAGGCAGTATCGAAGAGAAAACGACAACAGAGAATCGGGAACAGAATGCGGATAACGCGTTCCGCGGCCGCAGGATCCTGCTGGGCGGAGGTCTATTTCGACGGTATTGGATGGCTTCCGGTGGATGTGACACCGGGGTATTATTATGACGCGGTGAAATTGCAGCAGATGGTGGCGACACCGGATATGGTGCACAAGACACTGGCAGAAGATCATAATCTTATGGATGCGGAACAGATCACGGATACCGGAAATGATATGGATACCGCCGTGGCAGAGATCGCGGAGCTGCTGAGAAGTCTGTTTTTATGGAAGAAAACTGTGTTAAAAGAAAATTTGTAAATAGAAGCATACATAAAAAGAGTGAAAAAGGACATTCTGTTATCAGAGAGAGCAGTCACAGAGTCTGCCTGCCGTGCAAGCGGCCGGGCGGCGGAAAGGCATGGTACATCTATGAAACAGGAAGACACAAAACAGGGCAAACAGCAGAAGCAGGAATACGAACAGTATGTCAAATCGGTGACCCCCACCCACAATCTGTGGGCACAGATGGGAAAAGCGTTTCTGACCGGTGGGATTATCTGCTGTATCGGGCAGGGAATCCTGAACTATACCGGCAATGTGCTGGGAATGGATCCCCAGACGGCAGGCAGCTGGTGTTCCCTGATCCTGGTGTTTGCATCGGTGGTACTCACGGCACTGCATATTTATCCTAAGATCGTCAAATGGGGAGGTGCAGGAGCCTTAGTGCCCATCACCGGCTTTGCCAATTCCGTGACAGCCCCGGCGGTGGAATACCAGAAAGAAGGACAGGTATTCGGTATCGGCTGCAAGATATTCACCATTGCAGGACCTGTGATCCTGTACGGAATTTTCGCCAGCTGGGCATTGGGACTGATCTGCTGGGTGCTGCAGATGTTCGGGATCCAATTGTAAGTTGAACTGAAATAGAAAACAGTGTAAAATGACTTTGTCCGGACGCGGTTTCGGGCAAAGTTTTTTTATGAAATGTTAAAGGAGAGATTACCATGCAGATAGGAAAAGAGATGGCAATCCCGTCCATCCTGAAGATCGGAAACGGGGCATTAGGTAAGATCGGTGGTTATTTAAAAACGGAAGGTCTGGATCAGGTAGTGTTATTTTTCGGTAACGGACTGATCGATATGTTCGGAGAGCTGGTCATGAATTCACTGAAGGAAGCGGACGTGAATGTTCTGGAATACAATGAATTGGATACGGTGGATATTGACGATATCATTACGCTGGCTTTCGCAATTCCCAACAAGGCAAAGGCGGTGATCTCTATCGGTGGAGGCAAGGTCATCGATGCCGGAAAATATGCGGCATTTCTGCGGAACCTTCCTTTTATCAGTGTGCCGACTTCCAGTTCAAGCGACGGCTTTTCCAGTGCCAGCGCATCCCTTCTGGTGCAGGGAAAGCGTACTTCTGTCCCTGCCAGACTGGCTTATGGCATTATCGTGGATACCCAGGTGATCCGTACCGCTCCGGAGAAGTTCATTTACTCCGGCATCGGAGATATGATTTCCAAGATCACGGCACTCTATGACTGGATTTTCGAAGAAAAGGCCGGCTGCGGTGAGGTGAATGATTTTGCAGTGATGATCGCAAAGAAAGCGGTGAACAGCTTCGTTCGTACCCCTTATGAGAGCATCAAGGACGAGCTGTTCCTAAAAGAACTGCTGGATTCTCTGGCCATGAGCGGTATTGCCAACGAGATTGCCGGCAGCAGTGCCCCTACCAGCGGAAGTGAGCACCTGATTTCCCATGCATTGGATAAGATCCTGGAAGTGCCGCAGCTTCATGGCATCCAGGTAGGTATTGCCACCTATATCATGGCAAAGGTACAGGATCACCGTTACATCCGTGTCAGCACGGTACTTAAAGATACCGGATTCTGGGATTACGTGGCAACCTTACATATGAAGAAGGCCGATTTCCTCAAAGCCATCGACATGGCTCCCACCATCAAACCCCACCGCCATACCTATCTCCACGAGGAAAAATACCGCGAAGCAGCAAAGAAACTGGTGCTGGAAGATGAAGTTCTGAACCGGGTACTGGAGGATTGACGGAGTTTATAAAGAGTTTATACTTTTTTTCTTGCAAACATAAAAGATTGCGTTATAATGTTAGATGGCTAACAAAAATGGTTAGCTATCTAACATTTTTATTTACGCGAGCAACGAGCCAAAGTCCGTGCTTGCACGAGACCTTGGCGACTGCCGCGATAACTTGAGAAACTCGCGAAGCGTGTTTCTCATAGTTTGCGCGAGTAGAGAGGAAAATCCCATGCTGGCATGAGGATTTGACGAACACCGCATTAGAGGCATAGGAGATAAGGAGGCAGGATGAACGAGGAGACAAGTGTACTGACGAACCGTCAGCTTGGATTTGAGATCAAGGCCGCCAACAACATGATCCGCCGGAAGATCGATGCGATCTTTGCTCAGATGGAAGGAAATGAAATCAACGGAATGCAGGGGCCGCTGTTGGGATATCTGTATCACAAGAGCCGGAACGGCGATGTATATCAGAAGGATGTGGAGAAGGAATTCCGAATCCGCAGATCCACGGCAACGGTAATGCTCCAAAATCTGGAACAGAAGGGCTATATCGTCCGGGTGGCATCCACGGAGGATGCCCGACTGAAAAGGATCCTGTTGACGGAGAAAGCGATCGAGCATCACAATCTGATCGAAGAGCAGATCCGGGATTTCAATCGAGAGCTGGAGAACGGTATTACCGAAGAAGAGAAGCAGACATTCTTAACTATTTTAGATAAGATGATGCAGAATCTGGGGCAGGACAGCAGGCGGACCGGACGTTGTAACGGGCCATGCCGTAACGAGTGATGCTGGCAGTCATGCATAACAGAGAGGTTACAAAACATTTATTATAGGATAGAAAAATACAAGAAAGGAAACCAGCTATGATCAAAACATTAGCAAAACAGATCAAGGAATATAAGAGTGCATCTCTTGTAACTCCTATTTTCATGATCCTGGAAGTAGCCATGGAAATGGTGATTCCGCTCCTGATGGCATCCATCATTGATGACGGTGTGCAGGCGGGAGATATGAAACATATTTTTGCCATCGGTTGTTACATGATCCTGGCAGCTATTGTCGGATTGTTCGCCGGTGTCATGGGTGGTAAATACGGTGCGAAAGCATCCACCGGTTTTGCCAGAAATTTAAGAGAGGCCATGTATGAGAACATTCAGACCTTCTCTTTCTCCAACATTGATAAGTTCTCCACGGCAGGACTGGTCACCCGTATGACCACGGATGTTACCAATATCCAGAACGCTTACCAGATGCTCTTACGTATGTGCTTCCGCGCACCGGTCAGCCTGATCTGTGCTATGCTGATGGCGTTCCTGATTAATGCAAGAGTGGCAAGTATTTATCTGGTGGCGGTAGTGTTCCTTGGAATCGTTATCATTTTTATTATGAGAGCAGTGTCCAAGTATTTCAGTGAAGTATTCAAGAAATACGATGATTTAAATGCCAGCGTACAGGAGAACGTAGCCGCACAGCGTGTGGTAAAGGCTTATGTGCGTGAGGACTATGAGATCGACAAGTTCCATAAGGCCAGCTACAACATCTACAAGATGTTCAAAAAAGCAGAATGTACCATGACTTATGTATGGCCGGTAATGCAGTTTACCGTATACGGCTGTATCCTTGGAATCAGCTGGCTTGGCGCTCACATGATCGTTGCCAGCCAGTTGACTACCGGTGAACTGATGAGCCTGCTGACCTATTGTATGACGATTCTGATGAACCTGATGATGTTAGCCATGATCTTCGTTATGATGACCATGAGCGCTGCCAGCGGAAAGCGTATCGCGGAAGTATTAAATGAAAAGGCGGACATCACCAACCCCGAACAACCTGACTACGATGTGACAGACGGTAGTATCCGTTTTGATCATGTGACCTTCCGCTATAACAAACAGAGTGAGAAGCCGGTACTGGATGATTTGAACTTTGAGATCAAAGCCGGAGAGACCATCGGTATTCTGGGTGGTACCGGTAGTTCCAAGACCAGTCTGGTGAACCTCATCAGCCGTCTGTATGATGTAAATGAGGGTACGGTCTATGTCGGCGGTAAGGATGTCAGAAGCTATGATCTGGAGACTCTGCGTAACGAAGTATCCGTAGTATTACAGAAGAACGTGCTGTTCTCCGGTACCATCTTAGAGAATCTCCGTTGGGGCGACGAGAATGCTACTGAAGAGGAATGCATCCGTGCCTGTCGTCTGGCCTGCGCCGATGAATTCATTGAGAAGATGCCAGAGAAATACAATACCTATATTGAACAGGGCGGAAGTAACGTATCCGGCGGACAGAAGCAGAGACTGTGTATTGCCAGAGCACTGCTGAAAAAGCCGAAGGTACTGATTCTGGATGACTCTACCAGTGCCGTGGATACCGCTACCGATGCGAAGATCCGTAAGGCATTTGCTACGGAGATCCCCGGTACGACGAAAATCATCATTGCACAGCGTATCTCCAGTATTCAGGATGCAGATCGTATCATCGTTATGGATAACGGTAAGATCGATGCATTTGCACCTCACGAAGAACTGCTTCGTACTAATGAGATCTATAAGGAAGTATATGAAGCCCAGACCCAGACGGGTGGCGGCGACTTTGATGAGAATGGAGGTGAGTCATAATGCCAGGACCTATGGGCGGCGGAATGCGTGGACCCGGCAGAAGAATGCAGGGCGGTACACGTATTGAGAATCCGGGAAAAGTATTTAAACGACTGATGGCGTATATCTTTAAAAATTACGGCATTCACTTTATCTTTGTGTTGGTCTGTATTGTACTGAGCGTTGTGGCAAGCATTCAGGGTACTCTGTTCATGCAGAGACTGATCGACGACTATATCATGCCCATGATCGGACAGGAGACTCCGGACTTTGGCAATCTGTTCCGGGAAATTGTCCGTGTGGCTGGTTTTTATCTGGTCGGTGTGGCGGCCACTTATGCTTACAACCGTATCATGGTAACCATAACTCAGGGAACACTGAAGAATCTCCGTGATGATCTGTTCGAACACATGGAAAAGCTGCCGATCAAGTATTTTGATACCCATTCCCACGGCGATATCATGTCCATTTACACCAATGATATTGATACTTTACGTCAGATGATCAGCCAGAGTATCCCGCAGGTATTTTCCAGCTTCATCACCGTAGTCGGTACCCTGGGAAGTATGCTGGTATTAAGTGTGCCTCTGACAGCAGTCAGTCTGATCATGGTGGCACTGATGATGTTCGTCACTGGTAAGGTAGCGGGCTTAAGCGGAAAATATTTCGTAAAGCAGCAGAAGAATATCGGTAAAGTCAACGGTTACATTGAGGAAATGGTGGAAGGCCAGAAGGTAGTCAAGGTATTCTGCCATGAAGATAAGAGTCTGGAGGAGTTCAAGGCTCTGAATGATGAACTGTGCGACAGCGCATACAATGCGAATAAGTTCGCAAACCTGATGGGACCCATCAATGCCCAGCTGGGTAACTTAAGCTATGTGGTATGTGCCATCGTCGGTGGTGCCATGGCGCTGGGTGGTTTCGCAGGACTGACGCTGGGTAAGCTTGCCAGCTTCTTAACTTTTAACAAGAGCTTCAACATGCCTATCAGCCAGGTCAGCCAGCAGCTGAACAGTATCGTTATGGCACAGGCTGGTGCCAAGAGAGTCTTCGATCTGCTGGATGAGCCGGTAGAGACCGACGAGGGATATGTGACCATCGTCCGTGCCAAGAAGGTAAACGGCAAGATCGTGGAGTGTACCGAGAGAACCGGTATGTGGGCATGGAAGCATGTACATCAGGCGGATGGATCTGTAGATTATATTGAATTACAGGGTGAAGTGGTATTCGACGATGTGGACTTCGGTTACAATGATGACAAGATCGTGCTGCATAACATCGAGATGTATGCAAAGCCCGGTCAGAAGATCGCATTCGTAGGCTCCACCGGTGCCGGCAAGACCACGATCACGAACCTGATCAACCGTTTCTATGATATTCAGGATGGTAAGATACGTTATGACGGCATCAATATCAACAAGATCAAAAAAGCGGATCTGCGGAAGTCTCTGGGTATCGTATTGCAGGATACCCATTTGTTCACCGCTACCGTTATGGACAATATTCGTTTCGGTAAGCTGGATGCTACAGACGAGGAAGTCATTGCCGCAGCAAAACTGGCTAACGCGGATACCTTTATCCGTCAGCTTCCGGATGGTTACAACACAGTCCTCACCGGTGACGGTGCGAACTTAAGCCAGGGTCAGAGACAGCTGCTTTCTATTGCCAGAGCAGCCGTAGCGGATCCTCCGGTACTGATCCTGGATGAGGCTACCAGCTCTATCGATACCCGTACCGAGAAAATTGTACAGGACGGCATGGATAAGTTGATGAAAGGAAGAACCACTTTCGTCATCGCCCACAGACTTTCTACTGTCAAGAACAGTGACTGCATCATGGTTCTGGAACAGGGCCGCATCATCGAGCGCGGCAACCACGATGAACTCATCGCCCAGAAGGGCAGATATTATCAGTTGTATACCGGTAATGCGATCGCTGAGGGGTAAGTGAATAGATATGCTATACCAAAAAACAGTGCCTGGATTGGCACTGTTTTTTATATGAAGTATTTTATAAAGAGGACTTAACCTGAGATCAATACCCAGGTATCCCGCCAACGCAAGTATTTTATTACAAAATCCACATCCACCGGCTGCCCGGACAATACCGGATAGAACAGCAGGAACAGGGCAAACGCCACCGCAGCATAAGCGCAGCAGACGATGATGAAGGTGCGGTCAGACATATGCTTCTTCCACTGCATCAGGCTGTACACGATCATCAGCACTACAAAAGGAACACTGGGGAAATAGTGGTAGATGAAGGTAATTCTGGTGACGAAGAACCAGGGCAGGTACTGCGCCAGGTAGCCGACTGCGAGGAAAGCAGCTGCTGCATATTCTCTGTGGGACAGGGTGGTCGCAGTATCTGTGGAGCACTCTGTTTGTGTGTGTCCTGTCAGAGAACAGAGAAACGCATTGTTGCGAATTAACAGGTACAGGATGTAAATAAATGCCAGAATACCGATCCACCATACAACAGGATTGCCGAAAGCACTGATTCCCTCTTTGACTGCATCGGTCAGATATCCGGAATAGTACCAGATCGGGCGGACCATAGTGGGCCACTGATACCAGGAAGAGGAATAAGGATGCGTTGCCTCCAGGCCGCTGTGATAGTTGAACATGGAAGTCTGGTTGGTCAGCATACGGTCAAAAAGTCCCGGATGGGAATTGTCTACAAATGGCAGGTAGGACAACAGATAGATCACTGCCGGAACCAGCACGAAAAAGGTCAGGCAGAAGTCGATCGTCTTTACCGTATAATCCGGGAATCTCTTTACAATCTGCTGATGCTCCATGCCGTTGGTGCTTTTTCCGGGATGGGCTTTGGCATAGAGGTATTCCCGGTAGCGTCGCAGCAGATGCGCAAAAAACAGCAGTGCCAGTCCACAGCCCGCATAGATACCGGTCCATTTGCTGGCAATTCCCAGTCCCATGCAGATGCCGCATAAGCCCAGAGGCACAAAGGTCTTATACAACGGTGTATCGTAAAAACTCATAGAACAATAGTAGTACATAAAATAGTACATTGCAATCACAAAGAACGTGATATAAACATCGATGGTGGCAATCCTTGTCTGCGTAAAATGCATAAAATCAAAGGCAAACAGGAAGCAGGCCAGAGCTGCCGCAGGAGTATTCCTTGTCATTTTTTTCCCCAGCAGGTAGATAAACGGCAGCATGGCAATGCCGAACAGAGTACCCATGATACGCCAGCCGAAAGGATTCATTCCAAAGATGGCAACACCCAGGGCGATGAAGATCTTGCCCAGAGGCGGGTGGGTATTTTCGTAGGTCGGCAGGCCGTGAAGGAACTCGTAAGCCGTGCGTGCGTGATAGATTTCATCGAAATACATGCTGTTGCGGAAGGAATAGCGTTCCGGGTACAGACCGCTTTCGTCAAACAGTGTAGGGTAGGCATCTGCGTTCAACGGGCGTGTGATGTTGCCATTCGCGTCCAGGAAGACCAGTTCAATCAGAGAGGCATCATTATCCGTCAATGACAGACGCAGATATCTGGTTGTGGCAGACACATCAGAAGTACCGTTTTCTGTGGCCTGTGTCAGCAGATCCTGCAGGAAGACATTCTGCCAGGTGAAGACATTGTTTAAAATGATCTCACCGAGATAAGTCCAGGAGTCTTCGGCATTACTTTTGACATCCATCCCAAAATGTCGCTGGTGCCAGGGAGCCAGATAACTGGCCATAGTCACAGGCAGCGCATCTTCGGGGAATTCCAGCTCGATGGCCTGTAATTCTCCCGACATATCATAAGTTGTTGTCGGAGCTTTGCGGTCTCCAAGATCATAGAGGGCAAAGCAACTGTACAGAATACCGATTGCCAGCAACAGGCACAGATCCGGTTTCGTGAAATGGATTCTCTCTTCGGAAGGAATGGGCTCCAGGGGAGAGAGAAAATATTCTCGAAGTCTTTGTCCGAGTCCTGCGGCAGATCTTGTGGAAGCAGTATGCCCGGAAGCTCTACGGCCTATCGTGGGCTGCGGCTTTGCATCGGTGGCAGCTCCTGCTTCACCGTGAACATAATATTTCCAGATGATCTTATAGAAATAATACAGGCAGCACAACATTCCGGCAGATACCAGCAGAATGATGGGAGCCTTGCGGTCATAATTCTGCGGATCGTAATGGTACAGCACATTGGCGGTGTTGTAAAAATGCAGCACTGCAAATCCACTGAAGCATTTCCAGAGAGGTGTAGAGGGCCGGTACAGGCAGCAGAAAAGCAACAGGGCCAGAGCGGGATACATATAACGCTCATGCATACGGACGGAGAACAGGAACATCGTCAGGATGATAAAGGCACCGAGACAGAAATATCTTGAAGGCTCTTTCCGGCAGCGGGCTGCAATAAGGAAGGTAAAGAGTACGATCAGCAGGATCACGATAGTGCCCCAGGTCTTACAGGGCAGGAAGAGGAAAATCGTGTTCTGGTCGACCCAGTTCATTCCTAATAGTCCCCAGAAATTGTAGGCATTGATGGCTGCATATTCATAGGATCCCAACGTTGAAGTATATTGTGAGATTGCAGCGGTTAATCCGAAAGGAGCGCACAGAAGGAGCATCCCGCAGATGACAACCAGACCACCGCACAAATTATAGAAGAATTTCCGCCAGGAAAAATCCTGTAAGAACACATGGTCCCAGATCCCTGCCAGCAGTACCGGCGTGAAGATCAGCATCTGTGGCTTTAACAGGACACCCAGTCCGTAGACAGCATAGGCAGGAAGCAGGTTTCCCTTCATGAGGAACAGGCACATAAGGATGATCATCAGCGTGTATACGGAATCCACCTGTCCCCAGCAGGAAGAATTCAGAATGACCGCCGGTTGGAACAGATACGCAGAGGCAGCAAAGATTCCCTGCAGATCGGAAAAATGCAGTCGCTTTACCGCCTCTCTGTAGAGTAGAAACCCACAGGCAATATCACAGAGAATTGCGGGTAATTTTAACAGTAAAATATGCAGATCGGAATAATAAGGAATCTGCAGCAGAGATCGTAACGCTCCGATCAGATACAATACATACATGAAACCGGGCGGATAGTCCGTAAACATCTCGGCAGAATAGAACTGCCCTGGCCCTAAAGTGAAAATCCGGTCAGCCCAGGCTGCAAAACAGGCGATATCATTACTGAAGCCGTGGGTGGTGTATGCAAGGAGCAGGCGCAGAAGCAGGGCACCTCCAAATACAAGCAACAGAAGAGAACGCCGGTTGCCTGTATTGTGGAAATGAGAACTGTTCTGAAAGCCTGTATAGCAGACACCGCACAAAAGCAGTGAAAGCAGTGCAAAAAGATGTATCATAAGATTTTATTCCCCTAATAGTTTCTTATTTAAAGTCATACCTTAAAAATATCAAAAAATAACTCTTTCGTAAAGACGAATGCGGAAAAATAAGGTATAATCATTAACAAATTATAACGATTCTTGCAGGAAGGGGAAACTGGCATGAAAAATAAAAAAGCGGAAAATGCGATCACAGCAGTGCTGGCGGCAGCGGTACTGCTGACCGGAGGAATGAGTCTGCATTCTTATCTGTCAGAGCAGAGAGCAAAAAATGAATACGATGCCATCCGCCAGGAGGTGGTGGCAGAGCCTGCGGCGGGGGAAACACAGGAAGAGATTGCGGAGAAAAATTATCCGGAGCTGCAGATCGACTTTGCCGAACTTATCAGGACCAACCCGGATTTTCGTGGATGGCTCTATTTCCCGGCATTGGACATCAGTTATCCGGTGGTACAGGGGGAGGACAATGACTATTATCTGAAGCATTCCTTCGAGGGGGAGAGTGTGAATGCTGGATGCATTTTCATGGACTGTGGGGCTTCAGCAGACTGGTCAGACAGGAATACCTTTGTATTCGGACATAATATGCGGGATGAGAGCATGTTTGGGGCTTTTAAAAATTTGCTGAAGGGGACGGCAAGCTGCGAGGAGAATCCTTACTTCTATATATACACGGAAGATAAAGTCTACATTTATGAGATTTTTTCCTATTATGAAACAAAGAGTACCAGTGACCGTTTTGCCACGTTTACCTCAGATGCCTCCTATGATGATTATGTGCAGTGGGCCACGGAACATTCCCTGTATGCTTCGGATGCGGACTTAAGTGACAGAGGAAACATCGTATCGCTATCCACCTGTTACGGTTCTTCCGGTACAAAAAGGCGGGCTCTGATCCATGGAGTCCTGATAGAAACGGCTGCATACTAAGGCTTGTGTTACAAAAATAAAAAATGATACTGAAAAGACCAAAAAAATAATAAAAATCTGAACCTTTTTTGAAATGGCGTCAGTCTTAATAATTGTAAAGAGGAACGAAAACGTTTAAAGACGTTGAAACACGCAGTTTCATTGAGGGAGAAATCAGATGAGCAGATTTAGCAAGTATGTAAGGGAAAAAGTAGTAAAGGTTCTGGTAGCAGCACTGGTAGCAGGTTCCGTCGCAGGGAACGAGGGGATTATTGTGCAGGCAGCAGGTGCGGATTTAAATGATCCATTTTCATTTGTATTATATACAAATGAATTTGTATCCTCAAATCTGGACCATATTGAGGGAAATGCCGCAATTAGAGAATTAAAGGTTTCCATGGTAAGCTATGGGGGAAAATCTTATCTGGGAGATCTTTCTGCTCCCAATCAGATTCTTAAATATACAGCGTCAGGCAGAACAGACGAAAAGGAACTGATAATTCCGCTTACTAATTCTGACGGAACACAGAACTCTGTTGAGGAGGAAGTGACAGGACAGGGTTATAATATTATAGTTGGCGAAAATAAATTATATACTGGAAATCTTCTGAAGAACTGTGAGGTATGGGATACAGATATTGCATCTGAGATCAGCAATGTCCTGGCAGGTAATATGGTACAGAAAAGCAACGACTTGTATGCTTTGGCGGATGAAAATAACGATACACAACTGGTATTGAATGTAACAAGTGCTGAGTTAAATACCAGGATGGAAGACTATGACAAAGAGATCACTGGCGCAGCTTTTTATGGAAAAACAGTTGTGGTAAATGTAAGTGATTCCGGTACAGTGAATATTACCGGCTGGATGAATGCGCATGGTGCAAAAAAGCAAGCATTGGAACATCAGCTGTGGGCAGACAGAATTATTTGGAACTTTGGCAATGCAACAGAAGTTAATGTAAATTCTATTTTCGGATATATTCTGGCTCCGAATGCAACTGTCTATAATGGTGGAACTGTTGTCGGAGGCATCATAGCGGATAAGTATAAGCAGGGTGGAGAGATTCACTGTCCGTGCGAACCGGATGAGCCGGAACCTACGCCGACACCGACGGTACCGGTGGTAACCGAAGAGCCTACGCCGACACCGACGGTACCGGTGGTAACCGAGGAGCCTACGCCGACACCGACGGTACCGGTGGTAACCGAGGAGCCTACGCCTACGCCGGTAGTAACCGAGGAGCCTACGCCTACGCCGGTAGTAACCGAGGAACCTACGCCAACCGCAACACCAACCGCAACACCTGACACCCCGGATGAACCCGATACTCCGGATGATACACCAGATGATCCCGGCACCCCGAATGATCCCGGTACCCCGGCAGATCCCGGCACACCGGCCGGTGGAATCCCGGATACCCCGCAGGTACTTGGTGCAAGACGCCGCAGAATGGTGACCATCGAGGATGAGACAGTTCCCTTGGCGGACAGAGCAGTCCTCGGAGCATCCAGACGACCGCAGACCAGCGATGACTCCGATGCCTGGAATCTGGGCTTTGCCTTTTCCCTGACGAGTCTGGGAGCATGGCTTGTTCTTAAGCGAAAAGAACATTAAACAGGAACGGAACGACAGCCGATCTTAGCTGTAAAAGTATAAAAGGATCAGAATCTTGAAAAATTTTTCAAATTCTGGTCCTTTTTTCCATTTGGCGTAGTCTTACTTATTAGGAGAGTAAAAAGAAGTAATAAAAACAGAAATACTGGTTTTGAGGGGAAACAGAAATGAAGTTAAAAAACGTAATACAGACCAAACTGGCAAAAACTCTGGTAGCGGCACTGATGATCGGCAGCATCTCCAACACCGGATTTACGGTACAGGCGGAAGAAGCAACGCAGAATGAGCAGAACGATGTTGTTGAAATGGCAAGTGCAAGCGGAAACGACAGCGTTGTTGCTGTAAAAGAGAAAACCTATCCCACCATCAAAACGGTGATTCTTGCTGGAGGCACCATGGCAAAATATGTGGGAGGACAGGTAGCCAGCCCCAACGTATGGCCCAATAATTACAAGCCGGCAAACGGAGATTTTTCATTGTTTGCAGGTCATAAGATGACTTTGGATGATGCTGAAACCTTTAAATATCTTTCTGTGGATAATACAGGGGTAGATGCCGAAGGAAAGTTAACCGGAAGTAACGGGGCAAGCTGGCAGTGCGTTGGATTCGTAGCATTAGATGTAAACAAATATTCTGACTGCAAGCCCGCAGATTTGTTACACTATGTTTATTACGGTGGAGACAGCGAAGGCACTTCCTATTATAAAGAAAACTGCGGAAAAACCCTTGAGGATGTAAAACAGTATGTGAATGACAACAACGGCGTCTTGTATGGTGAAAATGTAACGGAAAGTTTTATGGATCAGTTGCTCACCACCGGTCGATCCTTCAGTGGAGTCACCATTGCCACGGTATGGTATGTGACCACACCCACAGAGACCTGGATCAATTATGACGGATACGATTACAGGATTCCCGGGGTATCCGCAGTAGATTATTATGAATATCCCACGGGAACGGTAACTTTTGAACAGAATGAGAACGGCGCAGTGTTCCATTATATTTCCGAAGGTATTACCATTACTACAACTCCGGAACTGGAACAGCATTGGGAAAGCGGCACCGGCAGGGTGACCTATGATGCAACGATCACCATTACGATCCACAGCAATGCCCCGGACAAGGTAAGAATCAATCTGTCCGATGCCATCGGTTATCTGAACGGTACCGTGGCAGGAGGAAATGCGGCAGAGCCCGGAGATACCCTGTACTACAACATAAAGCTGGTAAATGAGAGTAATAAGGAGTATCAGTATGATCCTGCAAAGGCCACGATCGGTACGATCCCGGCAGCGCCTAAGGCAGGAGAGAAAGTAACGGTTCTGTCCAGTGGTTTTGAAGGTTATGAGATCGGTGAAGTGGGAGCGTTCTGTACATTGCCCCGCCGTATTTTAAATGCTCCGTTACGGGATCTCGGAATCACCGCAGGTAAGGTTACGGATGCGATTGTCGGAGAGGCTCTTTTGAAAAAAGGATATGGCAGCGAAGAAATGAAGCCGGAAGAGGTTACGCAGAGCTGCCTGGCACAGTATTACTTAGACTGGTTCAACAATACTTCCAGAGAAGAAGGAAATAAGGTCTACGGCTTTTCAGAACTTACGGCAGAGGAACTGGCAATCCTGACCAACGGAACCGCCGATACCACAGTAGCGGAGAGCTGTTCTGCAGTAGCAGATGCTTTATATTACACGACATATCATAATGTATATACTTTTGACGGTGAAGGTCTGTATGACCGGATGCTGAAAAACGGACAGGAAGGTTCCTATGCAGATACTCGGGTATCCGACCTGTTAAAGGACGGAGAAGTGAAGATCACCACTAACCTTAACGGTGTGTTGGCCAACAACGGCTATCAGATGACCAGATACGGCTTCGGAATGCAGTTTGAATTGTCCAGAGAGCCGGAGGTTACTCCGCCCGTGACTACCAGCCCGGAACCGACTCCCAGTGCTACTCCGGAGCCTACGCCGACAGGCACACCGGATACCACACCCACGACGCCGACCACTACTCCGACCGCACCCCCGGATACTCCGGACGATTCGGATGATTCCGATACCCCGGATACTCCCGGTACACCGTCTGAGCCGGCAACCCCGGTAACACCTCAGGTGCTTGGTGTAAGACGTCAGCGGGTTGTAAGCATTACCGATGATCCTACACCATTGGCGGACAGAGCAGTCCTGGGAGCTTCCAGAAGACCCAGGACCGGCGATGATTCCAATACATGGAATCGGGGCTTTGCCCTTTCCTTGACAGGGCTGGGAGCATGGCTTATTATTAAGAAGAAGCAATCATAACGAATAAACATATATTTACTATAAACAATCAAGGAAAGAAGAGGTAGAACAAATGAAAAAAAGATGGATGAGTCTTGTTCTGACAGTCATCATGGTGCTGAGCCTTGCAGGCTGCGGCAAGAGTACAGAATTATCCTCTGTAAGCCGTGATCCTGCCACGGATGACGGAACTGTCTGGTTCGATGAAGAGGCAGTGGCACTGGCGGGTTCTGTGAGAAAAGCCGGTATGAGTGAAGCTGAGCTGGCCCGTGCAGATGAACTTCGTGCCATGGCTATCGATGCGTTGGATATTGTAAACGCGAAGAGAGCAGAGAACGGCCTGGCAGCACTGAACTGGAGCAACGGTCTGGAGTCCTGCGCTATGGTAAGAGCACAGGAAGCAGCTTCCAAGTTTTCCCATACCAGACCCAACGGTAAGGACTGGTACACAGTGAACAGTGAACTGATGTGGGGCGAGAATCTGGCGAAGGGCTATGATTCCGCACAGAGTGTAGTAGATGCCTGGATGGCTTCTCCTACACACGCAGCGAATATCCTGGCAGGCGATTTTACCACCTGCAGCATTGCGGTCTATGAGACCAATGGCAAGTTGTATTTTGCCCAGGAGTTCGGCTATTAACAGGGTATTTCTTATCATGAGGGGATAGAGAGATAAATGACAGGAGAGAGTTGATATTCTTAACGGAATATTAACTCTCTTTTTGTAAGGTAATCCTTAAAAAAACCACCTGCTATGCAGGTGGACAACAATCGCTTTAGCTTACA
>OLOK01000460.1_pt1 | contig 39565 bp, 34 predicted proteins | sample 1672591 | NCBI WGS metagenome assembly OLOK01 (sample SAMEA3136703, study PRJEB25190) | human gut metagenome | biome: human gut; feature: human-associated habitat; material: faeces | place: Austria | collected 2013 | reverse complement strand
AATAAAAATCTGGAAAAGAAAACACTGGTGATGGGAGGATGCTTTTCTACAGAGCAGAGGGAACTTTTAACCGGAAGAGATATTCATTTCCTGGATTTTATGGAAGATACGGTTGTGACGGAGGAAAATGCCGTGGCAACGGCGGAGGGAACGATCGCAGAGCTTGTGGAAAAAAGTCCGTATAATATTGATGAGGCAAAAGTGCTTGTGACGGGATACGGATATTGTGGAAAAGCGATTGCAAAGAGACTTGGGGCGCTTGGCGCGCGTGTGACTGTGCTTGCGAGAAGGAAGGAAGCACGCAAAGAGGCAAAAGGTGATGGTTTTTATGCGGTGGATTTTGCGTTTGGACCTGAGGAGGCAATGGGGGCGGCGATGGTTGTCAATACGGTTCCGGCGCTTGTGGTCACGGAAAAGATTATCCGGGAACTTCCAAGAGATGCATATATTGTGGATATTGCCTCCGGGGAGGGCGGTACAGATTTTGCATGTGCGAGGGAATACGGCATCCATGCGGACCATGTGCTTGGAATCCCGGGAAAATATGCGCCGAAAGAGAGTGCGTATATTTTGGAACGCTCCGTAGAGCGGTTTATTTTGAAGGAAAAACAGGGGGAAATGTCAGATGGATTTTGATAAGTATAATATCGGTTTTGGAATCACAGGATCTTTCTGTACATTTGCAAAGGCGAGAAAAGCTTGTCAACAACATCATGCTTGACGGTAAGAAAGGCGTTGCTCAGAAGATCGTATACGGCGCATTTAATAGAATTTCTGAAAAGACAGGCAAGGAAGCTCTCGAAGTTTTCGAAGAAGCTATGAACAACATCATGCCTGTTCTTGAAGTAAAAGCAAGACGTATCGGTGGTGCTACTTATCAGGTTCCGATCGAGGTAAGAGCAGACAGACGTCAGGCACTGGCTCTTCGCTGGTTAACAATGTTCTCTCGTAAAAGAGGCGAGAAAACAATGGAAGAAAGACTTGCAAATGAGCTTTTAGATGCAATGAACAACACAGGTGCATCCGTTAAGAGAAAAGAAGACATGCACAAGATGGCTGAGGCAAATAAAGCATTTGCTCACTATCGCTTCTAATATAGGAGGAAAATCCATTGGCTAAAGAGGGAAGAGAATATCCATTAGAGCGTACCAGAAATATTGGTATTATGGCTCATATCGATGCGGGTAAAACAACTCTTACAGAACGTATCCTGTATTATACAGGTGTCAACTATAAGATTGGTGATACTCATGAAGGTACTGCTACCATGGACTGGATGGAACAGGAGCAGGAAAGAGGTATCACAATTACATCAGCCGCTACTACATGCCACTGGACTTTGGAAGAGTTCACAAAACCAAAGAAAGGTGCTTTAGAGCATCGTATCAACATCATTGATACTCCTGGACACGTAGACTTTACTGTAGAGGTAGAGCGTTCCCTTCGTGTACTTGATGGTGCTGTCGGCGTATTCTGTGCAAAGGGTGGTGTTGAACCACAGTCAGAAAACGTATGGCGTCAGGCTGATACCTACAACGTACCTAGAATGGCTTTCATTAACAAGATGGACATCTTAGGTGCTAACTTCTACGGAGCTGTTGATCAGATTCGTACAAGATTAGGAAAAAATGCTATCTGTCTTCAGTTGCCAATCGGTAAAGAGGACGATTTCAAAGGAATTATCGACTTATTCGAGATGAAGGCTTATATCTACAATGATGATAAAGGTGACGATATCACTGTAACAGATGATTTAGGTGATATGGCTGATGAAGCTGAACTTTATCATGCAGAATTAGTAGAGAAAGTCTGCGAGTTAGATGATGACTTAATGATGATGTACCTTGAGGGTGAGGAACCATCTGTTGAGGAGATGAAGAAAGTATTAAGAAAAGCTACATGTGAATGTACTGCTGTACCTGTTTGCTGTGGTTCTGCTTACAGAAACAAAGGTGTACAGAAGTTAATCGATGCAGTTATCGAGTACATGCCAGCTCCAACAGATATCCCAGCTATCAAAGGTGTTGACTTAGATGGTAATGAAGTAGAAAGACATTCTTCTGATGAAGAACCTTTCGCTGCATTAGCATTCAAGATCATGGCTGACCCATTCGTTGGTAAGCTTGCATTCTTCAGAGTTTACTCTGGTACAATGAACTCCGGTTCTTATGTATTAAATGCTACAAAAGATAAAAAAGAACGTGTTGGACGTATCTTACAGATGCATGCCAACAAACGTGCGGAATTAGATAAAGTTTACTCCGGAGATATCGCAGCTGCTGTAGGTTTCAAATTTACAACAACTGGTGATACAATCTGTGATGAACAGCATCCGGTAATCTTAGAGTCCATGGAATTCCCAGAACCAGTTATCGAGCTCGCTATCGAGCCTAAGACAAAAGCTGGACAGGGTAAAATGGGTGAGGCTCTTGCAAAACTTGCAGAAGAAGATCCTACATTCCGTGCTCACACAGATCAGGAAACTGGTCAGACAATCATTGCTGGTATGGGTGAGTTACATTTGGAAATCATCGTTGACCGTCTGCTTCGTGAATTCAAAGTAGAAGCTAACGTAGGTGCTCCACAGGTAGCTTACAAAGAGACATTTACAAAACCTGTAGATGTTGAGTACAAATATGCAAAACAGTCCGGTGGACGTGGTCAGTACGGACACTGTAAAGTTAAATTTGAGCCGATGGATCCAAACGGCGAAGAGACATTCAAATTCGAATCTACCGTTGTCGGTGGTGCTATTCCTAAGGAATACATCCCAGCAGTTGGTGAAGGTATCGAAGAAGCTGCTCAGGCAGGTATTCTTGGCGGATTCCCAGTTCTTGGTGTTCACGCTAACGTATACGATGGATCTTACCATGAGGTCGACTCTTCTGAAATGGCATTCCACATCGCTGGATCTATGGCATTCAAAGAGGCTATGGCAAAAGCTTCACCAGTATTACTTGAGCCTATCATGAAGGTAGAAGTTACAATGCCTGAAGAATACATGGGTGATGTAATCGGTGATATCAACTCCCGTCGTGGACGTATCGAGGGTATGGAAGATATCGGCGGTGGTAAGATGATCCGCGGATATGTACCGCTTTCCGAAATGTTCGGATATGCTACAGACCTTCGTTCCAGAACACAGGGACGTGGTAACTACTCTATGTTCTTTGAGAAATATGAGCAGGTTCCGAAGTCTGTACAGGAAAAAATCCTTTCTAAGAAAGACTGATAATTATTGATCATCTGCAGTCTGCCGGTGTTTAAAGCCGGCAGGGTGTAGGAGATATAAAGTTACTGTTCACTATGTTCTCAGTAATGTGTGAACTGTAATGATACAACAATTGATAATAATACACTGTTTATAGTGTGAAACTTATCAAATTGTATAAAATGCTTGCAAATATTCCGGTTATGCAATATAATCAAGGATAGCAAGTTTAAAACCGAAAAAGGCGCTCTATGATAATATAAGAGCCAAATGTTTTAAGGAGGACGTTTTAAAATGGCAAAAGCTAAGTTTGAGAGAACAAAACCGCATTGTAACATTGGTACCATCGGACACGTTGACCATGGTAAAACAACTTTAACAGCAGCTATCACAAAAGTTCTGTCTGAAAGAGTTGCTGGTAACACAGCTACAGATTTCGCTAATATCGATAAAGCTCCGGAAGAAAGAGAACGTGGTATCACAATTTCTACAGCACACGTTGAGTATGAAACAGAGCATAGACACTATGCACACGTTGACTGCCCAGGCCATGCTGACTATGTTAAAAACATGATTACTGGTGCGGCTCAAATGGACGGCGCTATCTTGGTTGTATCCGCAGCTGACGGCCCTATGCCTCAAACTCGCGAACACATCTTGTTGGCTCGTCAAGTTGGTGTTCCTGCAATCGTAGTATTCTTGAACAAAGCTGACATGGTTGACGATGAAGAATTGATCGAATTGGTAGAAATGGAAGTTCGTGAACTTCTTTCTTCCTACGAATTCCCTGGCGACGAAGTACCTATCGTTGTAGGTTCCGCGTTGAAAGCTTTGGAAGGCGATGCTCAATATGTAGCTAAAATTGACGAATTGATGGATGCTGTAGACTCCTACATCCCAACACCAGTTCGTGATACTGATAAACCATTCTTGATGCCTGTGGAAGACGTTTTCACAATCACTGGTCGTGGTACAGTAGCAACTGGCCGTGTTGAACGTGGTCAAGTAAACGTTGGTGATACTGTTGAAGTAGTAGGCTTGAAAGAAAAAGCTGAACAATACGTAGTAACAGGTCTTGAAATGTTCCGTAAAGTGTTGGATTCTGCAGTAGCAGGTGACAACGTAGGTGCATTGCTTCGTGGTGTTGATCGTAAAGACATCGAACGTGGTCAAGTATTGGCTAAACCAGGCTCCATCAACCCACACACAAAATTCAAAGCAGAAGTATACGTATTGACTAAAGAAGAAGGTGGCCGTCATACTCCATTCTTCTCCAACTACCGTCCACAATTCTACTTCCGTACAACAGACGTAACAGGTGTTTGCGAACTTCCAGAAGGAACAGAAATGTGCATGCCTGGTGATAACGTAGAAATGACAATCGAACTGATCCATCCAGTAGCTATGGAACAGGGACTTCGTTTCGCTATCCGTGAAGGTGGACGTACTGTAGGATCAGGACGTGTTGCTACAATCATCGAGTAATATTTGTGATGGCATTGAGCCGTGCAAATAAGTAAATAATATCAGGGAAGAGTGTTTGCATTCTTCCCTGTATTTTTTTGCTTATTTATAGGGCGAAATCCCGCGATTGAATGAGTCAGTCGAAAAATCCCACGCTATATCTGATTTTTCTGAATCAAATAAATCTTAAGAGCAAGTTCTATTTCCGTATGTCTGGAGTTATCTCTCAAATCAATTTCAAGTAAATCACAAATTTTCTGAAACCGATATTTCACAGAATTATAATGTAAAAAAAGCTTTTCAGATGCCAGCTTTAAATTCCATCCACAGTTGATGATAGACTGTAGTGTTTCAATCAGGTTTGCATGATGCTGGTCATCGTATTGCTGCAGAGGCTTTACATATTTATCGCAGAATTCAATTGCCTCGTTATTGGATGAAATAGAAAATAATAAACGATAGATTCCAATCTGATCATAAAAGAACAGACGGTTAAATTGCTGAATCTGATAGATAGTTTGGATGACCTGCTTTGCCTGTTGGTAGCTGTTGTGAATATTGATAATGTCATCTACATACATTCCAACTCCCATTGAAATAGTAAAAGGAACGGCGTTCAACAGACTGTGCTGGATTTGACTGAATGTATCTGCAAGGGTTTTACGGGCGCTGACAGGCAGTTTTCCAGTGATCAGAAAGGCAATAAAGTCACTCTGTGAATAATAAATAGTGGAAGGGAATGCCTGCTTGATATACTTAATAGAAGTATCAAAAATCTGGTCTGTATATTTCTGAAGCTTTTCATTTGTTCCGGTATCCAGATTACGCAGATAATACTTTTTAATATTGTTTATATCGATGATCGCAACAAATCCGCCGCCGTCCAGATTCCAGCCGTATAAATGGGCACGTGTATTGATCTCTTCACGTGTTTTGACGTTGTTAAGCATTAGATCACCTACAAAAGAAGAGTAATATTTCTCTTCGATCATCCGGTTACTGATTCGGATCTGCATACGCAGGATAATTACGATACTGGCATATTCAATCGCTGTTTTGTAGATATTGGAGTCAGTATCCGGATATGTCCGGTCAGAACGGTCAGAAAGAAGCATAATATATCCAAATTTCTGCTCTTTATTGACAACGTCGATACACTGATATTTCTCTCGGTATTCATTTAAAATAATTTCATATGATAATCCCTTCAGATAAAGACTATCCTCGCTTACATTTTCAGAAAAATATACTTTGTGGAAAACAGTATCAACATAGGCAGTCGGTTCCTGGATCAGAGTACTCAGTGTCTGCAAAATTTGATGGATAGAGCGGTCATTTATTGCCAGTTCCAGGAAACTCTCGTGAATCTTGGAAGATTCTTTTAGCTGCTCCGCCTGTTTGGATATAATTCCGGACAGGGTTGGATTGATAATGTCGGCAAATGCGTAGATTGCCGGACAGTAGATCAGTGGCAAAGCTTTTTCATCACAAAGTTTTTTGGCATTTTCCGGAATAACCTTTATGTACCGGTCCGATTTGACAATTAGTGCACTGATATTTCTTGACAACAGCTTGCTGATGAAATCAAGAAAAGAATTAGGCGTCTTTTCCAGGGCATAGGTCGTTGTGATCACAACTTCATTTCCTTTTAACCACTGGAAGCCATCCGGAGTATCAACGACGGTTACTGTGGAGATTTCTCTGTGTACACCGAGATTTCCGGAAATAAGTTTTAATCCCTTAATAGTTGGCAGTTGTAATAGTTCTTCGACAGTCATTTTTAGTCTCCTTGTAATAAAATTGTATCTCAAATACAAAAACTGATAAAATAATTATATCACAAATACAAAAAAATGATGTCGAATATAAAAAAATCAAGATAAATTTGTACATGATATATATAGAAAGCAAAGTTATTAAGTTGTAAACTTATCATCAACAAGAGGAAACTGGATAACAAAAAAGGAACATGAAAGAAGAAAGGAAGAGAGTATATGGATTATGTAGAGATTTCTAATTCAATGATCGTGTATTTGCTTTGTGGTATTACTGTAGCAATTGCATTTGTCCAGGCTGTTCTTTATATCCGAATGGCAAAGAAAATGACAGTGAAAGCAAACATTCCGGCAACAGTGCCGAAGACAGCATTCAGAGTCGGTCTCATTTCCGCAATCGGACCTGCACTTGGTGTATTTATCGTAATGGTTGGTCTTATGACTTCGATCGGAGGTCCAATGGCATGGCAGAGACTTTCCATCATTGGTGCAGCACCGACAGAGCTTACTGCAGCAACGCTTGGTGCTGAAGCGGCAGGCGCAGAGCTTGGAGGAGCTGGATTTACACTGAAAGTTATGGCTGTCAGCTGGTTCGTAATGGCACTCAACGGAGCCGGATGGCTGGTTGTAACGGGCCTTTTTACACCTGCACTTGAAAACTTAAGAACAAAGATGAGCGGTGGCGATTCAAAATGGCTGGTTGTAATGAGTGGAGCCTGTTCACTTGGTATCTTCGGTTATCTGGATGTCAACGAAATTGGCAAAGGATGGGGAAATGCAGCAGCCGTTGCCGGTGGTATTATCGGAATGGCAATCCTTGAAAAATTTGTAGCAAAGAAAGTTCCAAAAATCAGAGAGTACAATCTTGGTATTGCAATGATCATCGGAATGTTATTTGCAATCATCTATGATATGGCAGTTGGAGCATAGGAGGGTATGATTATGGAAAATAAAGAATTAATGTCAGAATGGAAAAAGAATAGTATTAGAATCGGTACTCCTACAAACCTGCTCGCAGCATTTACATCATTTATACCGGTTATCTGGCTGTGTATTACCTATAACTGCTGGCCGGATCCGAAAGTAGTACTTGCAGGATGGGGAATGGTTGCATTATCATTTGGTGCATTCTATGTTGTTGAACCAATTTCTTACTATGCAGCTCTTGGACTTACTGGTACATACTTAAGTTTCCTTTCAGGAAATATCGGTAACATGCGAGTTCCATGTGCAACAATGGCTCTTGAAACGACGGAGAGTGAACCAGGAACGCTTCAGGCAGAGGTGGCTTCTACAATGGCAATCTGTGGTTCTATTATTACAAACCTGATTGCTACAACAGCAGCTGTTTTAGTAGGATCAGCAGTTGTATCCGTACTTCCAGATGTTATTGTATCCGCTCTTACAAAATATGCAGCAGGTGCAATTTTTGGAGGAACTTTTGGAACCTATGCATTGAAATATCCTAAAGTTGCCATCTTTGGCATGGGACTTCCGCTTATCCTTAAATTTACGATTGCTCCTCCGGCATGGGTACTTATCGTTGTGTCTGTATTCGGAAGCCTTGGATTTGCAAGACTGTTATATGTAAAAGAAAAGAAAACTGCTTAGCGGGAAATGAATAAAAAGCAAAAGATTCATAGAGAAAAGAGGGAATAAGCATGAGTATGTGGAAAGAATGTGAAGGTTTACAGGAAGAACTCGTAAAAATGCGAAGAGAACTGCATCAGATTCCGGAATTCGGTCTTGATCTTCCGGAAACGCAGAAATATGTAACAGATAAACTGGATGAACTCGGAATTCCTTATAAATGTTCAGGAACAGACAGTAGTATCATTGCAGAGATCAAGGGCGGGCAGCCAGGTAAGACGGTTGCACTCCGTGCAGATATGGATGCACTTAAGATTACGGAGGCAAATGATGTCGATTATAAGTCCAAACATGAAGGTCTGATGCATGCCTGTGGACATGACAATCATATTACAATGCTTCTTGGAGCCGCAAAAGTTTTAAATGCACACAAAGCAGAGATTAAAGGAAATGTAAGGCTTTTGTTCCAGACAGCAGAAGAATTATCCAAAGGTGCAGAGATTATGATCAAAGATGGCGCAATGGATGGTGTAGACGCTGTATTTGGACAGCATATTGGAAGTATCATCAACAAAGATATTCCGGCAGGAAAGGTCATTATTACTCCTGGATGTTGTATGGCATCATTCGACAGATTTGTGATCCATGTAAAAGGAACTGGCTGTCATGGATCTACTCCGGAAAAAGGAACAGACCCGATTACAATGGCGTCTCATATTGTAATTAACCTGCAGGAAATCATTGCACGTGAAGTTTCCGCAGTAAAAGCTGCAGTTGTAACAATTGGTTATTTCCATGGTGGTGTTGCTTATAATGCAATTCCAAGCGAAGTAGAAATCGAAGGAACGATCCGGGCACTGGAAGAGCCAATAAGACAGTACCTTGCAAAACGAATTGAAGAGATTGCAAAGAGTACAGCGGCAACATTCAGAGGAACAGCAGAAGTTGAGATGGACTGGGGAGCACCTCCGGTAATCAATAACGATGAGATGGCAGCACTTGTAACTGAAGCCGCAAAAGAAGTTGTAGGTGAAGAGGATGTTGTAAGTAAAGTTCCGGCACCAAATATGGCAGGAGAGGATTTTGCATACTACTTACAGAAAGCACCCGGAGCATTTTTCTTCCTTAGTTCTTCTAATCCGGTAAAGCATACGGATGTTCCTCATCATAATCCACACTTTAATGTAGATGAAGACGTGCTCTACAAAGGATCAGCAATGTTTGTAAAGATTGTAGAAGCTTATCTGAAGTAGTATAATAAAGCAAAAAAGGCAGGATAAGAGTATGAATGCACAGATGATGATTTTATTGTATGCGGTACTATTGTTTGTAGTGATCTATTTTATGATGGTAGTTCCGGGAAAGAAAAAGAATAAAAAAATGCAGGAACTCCATGATTCGATCAAGGTTGGAGATGAGGTTCTTACAATGGGAGGGATTATCGCAACAGTAAAAGAACGGGATGGTGAAATCCTTACAGTAGAGATTGATCCGGAAAAAGAAATCTGTATGAAAATTCTGGTCTATTCTGTATCTACGATTCGTAAATAAGAGCTAAGAGCAAAGGGTGTTTCTCTGTAATATACCAGAAAAACACCCTTTTTAGTATGTTTGTGTGCAAGAAAAACTGCCAGTAGCAGTTTTTTTGTAGTTTATAGTTTTTGGAAAATAGTAAAAAATTAACCATGCTAAAAATGACCAAAATTCATTTTTTAATTATGAAATTATTGTGACTATTTGATATTGACCATCAGTCATTTTTTTGTATAATATTCTATAGAATAAAAATGTAAAGACAGGGAGATGATTATTGTGGTCAAAGCGGGAAAATGGATAGCAAAACACAGATTTATAATTTTGTTACTGGGGATACTGCTTTTGATTCCGTCATTTATTGGAATGGCGAAGACAAGAATTAACTACGACTTGCTCAGTTACCTTCCGGAATCACTGGAAACAGTAGAAGGACAGGACGTTATGGTGGATGAATATGGTATGGGTGCATTCGCCATGGTTGTTGTAGAGGATACGGACATGAAAGATATCCAGAAGCTGGCAGATCAGTTTAATAAGGTTGATCATGTCGAAAAAGTATTATGGTATGGTGATGTGGCAGATCTTTCACTGCCGGTAGAGATGATTCCATCCGATTTGAGAAAAGCCTTCTACAACGGAGATGCGACACTGATGCTCGCATTATTTGACAATACGACTTCATCTGACGAAGCAATGAATGCAGTCGGTGAGATGCGTAAGATTGCCAGCAAACAGTGTTTTATTGCAGGTATGACAGGTGTTGTAGCCGATATCAAGAATGTAGCAATGAAAGAAGTCCCGATTTATGTTGTAATTGCGGCAATTCTTTCGTTTCTGGTGCTGGAAATTACCGGAGAATCCTTCCTGGTACCGATTTTTTTCCTGATTAGTATAGGTGCAGCGATTGTATATAATCTGGGAAGTAACATTTTCCTTGGCGAGATCTGTTACATTACAAAAGCGCTGACGGCGGTATTGCAGCTGGGTGTTACGATGGATTACTCCATTTTCCTGCTGAATAGCTACGAAGAGAACAAGCGCCGTTTCCCGGGAGATAAGAACCGTGCGATGGGACATGCGATTTCTAATACATTCAAATCCATTGTAGGAAGTTCTGTCACCACAGTAGCAGGATTTGTAGCTCTTTGTGTTATGACATTTGCACTTGGTCGTGATCTTGGTATTGTTATGGCAAAAGGTGTTATCATTGGAGTGCTTTGTTGTGTAACAATCCTTCCGGCAATGATTCTTATCTTTGATAAACCGATTGAAAAAACCAAGCATAAACCGCTGATCAAGAGCATGGATAAGGTTTCGGTATTTATCACCAAACATTACAAAGTATGGATCGTTGCTTTCCTGATCTTGCTTATTCCTGCTATTTATGGCAATAATCATACAAAAATTTATTATAATATTGCACAGTCACTTCCACAGTCACTTCCATCAAATGTGGCAAACAGTGAACTGAAGGATGACTTTGATATGAGTACAATGCATATAGTTATGGTAGATAAAGACATGGATGCCAAAGAGAAAAAGGCAATGATGAGTGAAATTGATGATGTCAAAGGTGTAAAATGGACACTTGGACTTAACTCTATCGTTGGATCTTCTATTCCGGAATCGATGATCCCGGATGATGTAAAGAGTATGCTTCAGGGTAAGGATACCGAGTTGATGTTTGTATGTACCAAGTATGAGTCTGCAACTCCGCAGGTCAACAAACAGATCAAACAGATTGATAAGATTGTAAAATCCTATGATAAGTCTGGAATGGTAATCGGTGAAGCACCACTGATGAAAGACCTGCAGGATGTAACAGATATCGATCTGACAAGGGTTAACGTTATTTCAATCGCAGCAATCTTTATTATCATTTTGCTTATATTTAAATCCATCTCGCTTCCGATCATTCTGGTTTCGGTTATCGAGTTTGCGATTACGATTAATATGGCGATTCCGTTCTATCAGGGCAAGAGTCTTCCGTTCGTTGCAAGTATCGTTATCGGAGCAATCCAGCTGGGAGCAACCGTTGATTATGCAATCCTTATGACGACCAGATATCAGAAAGAACGTATGAAAGGCAAAAGTAAGAAAGAATCTGTTGCGATTGCACACAGAATCAGTATGCCATCGATCATTACTAGTGGACTGAGCTTTTTTGCGGCAACATTTGGTGTGACTTGTTATACACAGGTTGATATGATCGGTTCTATCTGTGAACTTCTTTCAAGAGGAGCGATCATCAGTGTGATCGTAGTACTGACTGTCCTTCCGGCAATGTTCCTGATCTTTGATCCGGTCATCTGCAGAACAACTGCTGGATACAGAGTGAAAAAAGATAAAAGTAAAACAGTTGCAGAGCCGACAGCATAGGCTCTGCTGAAAAGGGAGCAGGCTTAACTGATTGAAATCAGCAAAAAGCCTGTTCCTTTTTGCTGTCATACACTTAGAAAAAAATGGCATCTGAAGAAGCTTTTTGTATGTTGAAAATGGGAAGAAATGGCTGTGTACAGACCTTTCCGGAAAATAGAAGGTTGTTCTTTTGATTAAAATAGTATATACTATCTTAGTGTTACCCCAAAACATTCAAGAAAGGATTACATTTATGAAAATGCAGAAAAAACGAATCGTACAGTGCGGACTTTCTCTGATCTGTGCATTCGGTATCGCGCTGTCGGGGATGTCGGTACATGCAGAAGAGGTGGACAGCCTCGAAGATAAGACCAGTAATCTACAGAGTCAGTTGGAAGGGATCAACCAGGATCTGGTTACGATCAGCAATGAAATCGCTGAGACAGAAGTGAAAATTGAAGAGTCTAATAATGAAGTATTCCGTTTGGAAGCATCGCTCCAGATTTCCCGTAATAACGAGGAAGTACAGTATGCAAACATGAAGACTCGAATTAAGTACATGTATGAAAATGGTTCGGACACACTGCTTTCTATGGTATGTGAAGCAAAAAGTATGGGAGAGTTCCTGAACCGTGTAGACTTTATCCAGAATATTACAAAGTACGATAAGGATATGCTGGAGAATATGGTGAAAGTACGTGAAGGTATTGAAGAGCAGGAGGCTGAACTGAAAAGCAGGCAGCAGGATCTGCTTGACCTGCAAAGCCAGCTGGACAGTGAACAGGCAGCGTTGCAGGCAAAAGCAGAAGAGACTTCGACAGACCTTGCCACGGTAAATGCACAGCTTGAGGCGGCACGTGCGGCACAGAAAAAGCAGGAGGAGGAAGCCCAGAGGAAAGCGGATGAGCAGCTGGCAAAAAAGGCGCAGGAAGAGACAAAGCAGGCGTCAGCTTCCACTGGAAGTAATACATCTGCGGGCAATAATTCCGGGAACAGCAGTTCAGCGGGGAATAACAGTTCTTCTGGCAATAATAATCCTTCCAACAACAATTCATCGAATAATACTAGTTCCGATTCTTCCAATTCCGGAAGCGGTGGCTATGTGATCCCATCAGGCGGTCTTACCCCGTCAAAGGGAAGGATCTGGTATAATGGACATACCGAGACTTACTATTCTCAGAAGGTACTTCCGGGAGGAGGGCTTGCGATTCCAGGACGCCATATAGCAAGTGATGGAACAATCAGGGATGCCGATGGTTACATTGTTTTGGCAAGTGATGATTACCCGAGAGGAACAGTTGTAGAGACGTCACTTGGTGCTGGAAAAGTATATGATACCGGAAGTGGATCCGGAAATATAGATCTGTATACAGATTGGTAAAAGAAAAGCGGGGCAGTAAAGGACAAACCTTTTACTGCCCCGCTTTTGAATTTAATGGGATATGTATTTTCAGTGAATCGAAAAGGCACATTTTGCTTTGTACTGGAGAAGTCCGGTTACTGTGCTTCGTAGGTTGCCTTAGCGTCACGTATCAGCTTGTCGAATTTATCTGCATCCCATGCAGCACGTCCTGTAAAGAGTCCATGCAGAAGAAACAGAAAGGTATTTACTCACCGGAAGGATGGGCTCACTACAAAGTTACAGGTGAAGCTGCACCGGAAGAATAAAAATGTTATAATTTGTTTATGGAATGAAGTCCTCTTGTGTGTTACAATACAAGAGGACTTTTGTTTTATAGAGAATAGTTGTCGAACGAAAGGGTGAAAACTATTAAAGAAAGAAAAGTGGAAGAGAAAATTACAGTTCGGATGACAGATACATACCTGTTTGACTTTACGTTATATCATACCTATTCGAAACTGACAGGTTTTCTGACAAATATTCTGGTAGCAGCGATTGCTTTTATGGGAATCATCATGCTGGTTATGGGAAAGATAAAACCCGTGCAGATTATTTTTTATCTGGTAGCAGCGGTTGTGACGAATTCGCTCCTGGTAGGGAATGAACTTGCAGCAGTAAGACATGTAGAACTGTATATGATCGGCGGGTATGTGTCCGTGATCTGTCCGGTTAAGGATGTATACAAGATCATTACGGATTCGCAGATCAGCAAAGAGTATATCCGAAAAGCAGAGCATGAACAGATTCCACTTGTGATAGCCGGAAATCGGGAGCAATAATATGATATATAAGAGAATACAAAAGGGGCGCTTTTTAAAGCGCCCTAATCGATTTATAGCAAAAATAGAAATAAATGGAAAAGAAGAAACGGTCCATGTGAAGAACACAGGGAGGTGCGCGGAACTTCTGGTTCCGGGAGCAGAAGTGTATGTCCAGAAGTCTGAAAGTGCAGGGCGTAAGACTGGCTGGGACCTGATCAGTGTCCGGAAGGCTGACCGGCTGATCAATATGGATTCCCAGGTGACAAACAAAGTGGTGCAGGAATGGATTGAAGCCGGGAGATGGTTCAAGGACGTGAAGATCGTCAGACCGGAAGTTACCTATAAGAATTCCAGGTTTGACCTGTATGTGGAATATGAAGAGAAAAAAGCGTTTATAGAAGTGAAAGGGGTTACGCTGGAAGAAGAAGGCGTGGTAAAGTTTCCGGATGCACCGAGCGAGCGGGCAGTGAAGCATTTAAAAGAGCTGGAAGAAGCGGTGCAGGAGGGGTACGAGGCTTATGTATTCTTTGTGGTCCAGATGAAAGGAGTACGTTATTTTACACCAAACAGACGGACTCACAAGGAATTTGCAGATATTCTTGCAGAAGCAGCGGAAACCGGGGTTCAGGTGATCGCAAAGGACTGTTTTGTAACGGAGGATTCCATTGCAATTGCGGACGAAGTTCCGGTAGTACTTACCAATCCACAGCTCTATGAAGCACCGGAGCTGCTTGTGGAATGGTACAGAGAGCGGAAACGGGATCTGCCATGGAGACATCATGTAAATGCCTATCGGGTATGGGTGTCTGAAATTATGCTACAGCAGACGAGAGTGGAAGCAGTAAAGCCATTTTTTGAGCGTTTCATGACAGAGCTTCCAACGGTAAAAGATCTAGCCGAGGCACCGGAGGATAAGCTTTTAAAGCTCTGGGAAGGGCTTGGATATTATAACCGGGTACGCAATATGCAAAAAGCAGCGCAGAAGATCGAGGAAGAATACGCAGGAAAATTTCCGGAAAATTATGAGGAGATCAAGGCGCTTCCAGGAATTGGAAATTATACGGCAGGGGCAATTTCTTCTTTTGCCTATGGAATTCCAAAGCCGGCAGTGGACGGAAATGTTCTCCGGGTGGTATCAAGACTGCTGGCGAGCGATGAAGATATTATGAAAGCGTCCGTCAGGACAAAGATAGAAAATGCGATTGAACCGGTGATCCCAGAAGATGCAGCATCGGATTTTAACCAGGGGCTGATCGAAATTGGTGCGATTGTCTGTGTGCCGAATGGGGAGGCAAAGTGTGAAATCTGTCCTCTTACGGGAATCTGTGAAGCGAAAAGGCTGGGAATCCAGAATGAACTGCCGGTGAAGAAAAAGGCAAAAGCGCGCAGGATTGAGGAGAGAACCGTTTTGATTTTTAAGGATGGTGATCATGTGGCAATCCGGAAACGACCGGATAAGGGACTGCTTGCAGGTATGTATGAGTTCCCGAATCTGGACGGAAAGCTTACGATGGACGAAGTAACCGCTTACAGTAAATCTATCGGGCTTGCACCGATCCGTGTGAAAAAGCTGCGGAATGCGAAGCATATTTTCAGCCATATTGAATGGCATATGACTGCGTATGAGGTGATCGTGGATGAACTGGAGAAGAACTGCAAAGAAGAGATGATCTTTGCACATCCGGAAGAAATACAAAAGGAATATTCCATGCCATCGGCGTTTAGCGCATGGAAGGTGAAATAAAAGAAGGACATTGCTTTTCGGTTTTGCGAAATGCGATGTCCTTTCTTTGGATCAAACGAAATAATTATAAGTGTTTAAATCACCTGACGTGCAAGCCGTGGTGACTTTGCACCTTCCTGTGCATAAATTAGTGAGTACATGAAATATGCCATCACACATGCAGCAACTACATCCACTACGGAATGTTGCTTCAGGAACATGGTTGACATAATGATCAGAATGCTTAAAACAAGAGATCCTTTCTGGATCAATCTGGAGTGCTGAAGCTTCTCGCAATGGGAAATTGCGATGTAACAACAAATAGAGTTGTATACATGAAGACTTGGAAGCACATTCGTAGGTGTATCCGTCTGATAGATCCGTTTAACCAGCTCGATACAGAAGTTATCACGCGTAAATACTTCCGGTCTCAAGTTCAATCCGTTCGGAAATACCGTGCAGATGATCAGAAAAATGGTCATACCGCTGAACATGATCGCGGAGGCTTTGTAAAATCCCTGTTTATCATTAAAGAACAAATATCCCAGTGTGACTGCAATATAAGCAAACCACAGCAGGTACGGAATGATGAAATATTCACAAAACGGGATGTAGTCATCGAATATCGAATGGATTACAAAATAATTGTCGGTCACATGGCGTTCCAGATAAGTAAACCATGGAAAATAAATAAAAGCATATAGTAATACCCATGCATGGCTGTATGTATGCATCAGTGTCTTTAATTTTTTAAAAATATGACTCATGATAAAAATCAGCTCCTTCGGGTGAAGATGTTTCTTCCTTGTTACTAGAGGTAGTATAACATTAAAAATTTTTCTCGACAACAGACTTCATAAAACATTCATATTTTTTTCTATTCTCTATTTTACGGAGAAACCTTCAAAGATATACATATCATATTTATTCCGTGCAGTTTTATAAGCTTTTTGATTGCGGAGTGTCCAGACTGCCATCGGAATACGGTACAGATAGTGGTTCAGCCAGACGGAAGGATTGCCGGCATCTGCAAGTTTATAAGAAATAAAGTCCGGACGACAGATCAGGTTGGTAAGCAGGAACTGTACACAAAAGCGCGCCAGAAAAGGATTTTCCGGATTCGTGCGAGTCAGGGCAGAAGAAAGTTGTCCACGAAGAACCTGAGGCGCATGCTTGTGAAACCATCGGATTCCAAGTGAGTTGAAAGACTGGACCATATAAGGCCCTTTATAATCCTTTAAAATATCCCATGTGGCAGGACAGAGCTTCATATTGCTGTCCGGAAGTTTCAGTTCAATCAGAAGAGGAACCCGCCCATTGACATAGCGAAGGACATCTGAAAAAAGTGGCATATGCTCCGAAGTTCCGGAAAGATGCAGGTGCTGTAGCGTATCAAACGTGGAATCCTCAACTGTCCCTTCGGCATTGCAGATCCGCTTTAAAGACTCGTCATGGAATACGACTACTTTTCCATCACGGGTGAGATGGATATCAAGTTCGATGGCAAGATTTTGTTTTACTGCCTCACGAAATGCCAGCATAGAATTCTCGGGAATCAGCCGGGAAGAATCATGTAGTCCGCGATGGGCATAATCCCGCTTGAGATAAGGGAGGATTTTGCTTCGGCGGGAAGTATTCGGCATGATCATATACAAATATAAGAAAAAACATACAACAACAGTTAAAAGAATCCAAAACAACAGCATAGAAAAGTCCCCTTCTTTTATGTAATAATTTTCAGTGTCTCAGGTTCGAGAGAGAACGAAACATCCTTCTGGAGATAAATCGGTTCGCCGTCAGAATGTACCGGAAGTGCTACTTTTGAGTGTACTTCTGCTTTTTTACAGCGGAAGATATGTACGCCTGGAAGTCGAGTATGCTTTCCGGAAAACACAGTCGGCAGAATTGCCAGAGCAATAATTTTGGGAACATTTGCAATCACAATAAAGTCCAGCAGATCATCATCCGGTTTGGCATCCGGGCAGAATTTGCATCCACCACCTTCATAAGGAAGATTAAATGCAGAGGCAAAGAAAACCCGTTTAAAATGAAGTCTTTTGGTATCGTCCAGAAGGATTTCCATCTCATCTGGCTGACAGCGGCGCAGACGGTAGAGTGAGCAGGCTGCATAGGCAAGTTTGCCCAGACCGAGCCGGTTAAAAAAGACTTTAACCCTGGAAATACAAAGTTGATGGCAGATAGCTGCATCGTATCCGATTCCGGAACTGACGGCAAAACGGTGAACCTTGTCATGATAGTGCAATACACCAAGATTGATCTTACGCGTCTGTTCAGAATGAAGTACCAGATCCAGAGCTTTCATGGTATCGGATGGAAGGGCAAGTCCCCGGCCAAAATCATTGCCAGAGCCGATCGGAATGTAACCGAGGGTAACCAGGCTTAAATTCTGCAGACCACAGATTACTTCATCCACACTTCCATCACCACCAAGTACAACGATCGTAACAGGATCCCCGGAGGCGGTAAGCTCGGCGGCAATTTCCGTTGCGTGATGCCGGTGATGTGTAAAATGGATCTGGTAATCTATATGTTCTGCTATCAGCTTTAATTTAATCTTTTCCCATAGTGCAAGTCCCTGACCCGAGCGGGCGTTAGGATTGGCTATAAAATGATACATAAAGTCATCCCTTCACTTCTGTAAATTTAGTTTCATTCTAGCATCGGAATGAGAGGATATTCTCAAAAAAACAATAAAAATGCAAAAATTTATTGAGGCAGAGTGTTAAAAGTGCTATTCTGGTACATGTGTTAAAAAATAAACATAAAATAAATGGAGGTAATACTGTGAAATTTATAAGACAATTCTTGATTATCATATTGATTTCTTTTGCAGGAGAGCTTTTGCATGCAATCCTTCCACTACCGGTTCCTGCAAGTATTTATGGCTTGCTGATCTTGCTGGCAGGTTTGCAGACAAAAGTAATTCCTTTGAAAGCAGTTGATGAGGCCGGTGGATTTCTGATTGAAATCATGCCGATGCTTTTTATCCCTGCAGGAGTAGGTCTGATGGTATCATGGGGAGACTTAAAACCGGTTCTTGTTCCGATCATGGTTACAATTGTAGTGACAACAGTGCTGGTTATGGGCGTGAGTGGAAGAACCGCTCAGTTTGTACTGAAGAAAGAGGAGAAGAAGGATGAGTAATATGCTGCATGGATCGACCTTTTTTTGTATGGCGATCAGTCTTTTTGGATATGAAGCAGGAATTTTTTTGCGTAAAAAGTTAAAAATTGGTATCTTCAATCCACTTCTTGTTTCGATTGTTTTTGTAATTATCGTGCTAAAAGTGACTGGAATTGATTATGATACTTATGATAAGGGAGCGAATGTACTGAGTTACCTTCTGACACCGTCAACAGTCTGTCTTGCAATTCCGCTTTATCAGCAGATGAATCTTCTTAAGAAGAATCTGAAAGCGATCATTGCAGGAATTACAACAGGTGTATTTGTCAGCCTTGCCGGTGTATGGGTATTTTCTATGTTGTTCCACCTGAAGAAGCAGTTCTATGTAACGCTTCTTCCAAAATCAATTACCACAGCGATCGGTATGGGAATCTCAGAAGAGCTTGGTGGAATTGTGACGATTACAGTTGCTGCGATCGTAATTACCGGGATTATTGGAAATATGTTTGCAGAGGGAATCTGTAAGCTCTGCAAAATTGAGCATCCGATTGCAAAAGGACTGGCAATCGGAACAGCTTCCCATGCTATGGGAACGGCAAAGGCAATGGAAATCGGAGAGATTGAAGGAGCAATGAGCAGTCTTTCTATTGCAGTAGCCGGATTGATGACGGTTGTAGGTGCATCGATTTTCTATCACCTGTATTAGAGAGGAGTGTGCAAAATATGGAGAAAACAATTATCTGTATCGGACGGGAATATGGAAGCGGCGGACATGAAATCGGTGAATTGCTGGCAAAGCGTACCGGTTATGCGTTTTACGATAAAGAGAAGCTGTTTGAAATTGCAAAGATGCGCGGATACGAGAAAGAAATGCAGGAGTATCTGGATGAACAGCCGGTGGACAGCCTTCTTTATTCAATCGCAATGAATTTTGCAGAACCGAAGAAGAAGCCATATCCATTTAAGCTGATTGAAGAGCTTGCGGAAGAAGGACCATGTATTATTATGGGAAGGTGCGCAGGTTATCTGATGAGAAACCGAGAAGAAGCTTTTAGTGTATTTGTCCATGCAGACATGGAAACACGAATTGAACGCGTGAAAGAGCGTGATCATATTACAAGCAGAATGAAAGCGAAACGTAAGATCCAGGATGTGGATGAGAAAAGAAGCGCTTTTCGTAAGGATTATACCGGACAGGAATGGGGAATGTCGAAGAATTATGATCTTTCGGTCAGCACTACAGAGTTGTCCTATGAACAGGCAGCAGATCTGATTCTGTATTATAAGAAGATGACAGAAGAATCTGACAGAGCTTAGAAGGTATAAAAAGAATATACTAGTTTGTTGAATCCAGAAATGGGAAATGACATGGCAGGTCATTTCCCATTTCTGGATTTTAGAGATATAGAAGGGCTCAATTTCTATATCTTAGTTTATAGAATACGTGGCTTCTATAAATTATTTATATATTCGTTACAATCTTTTAGAGGGCAAAATTTGATTTATCTAGGCATCTCCCATGCGTTATGATCCGTGTGAAGCAACATATGTGACTTGTGAGAAAGCGGTTTCTCAAAGAAATCACGGTACAGACGGAGTACATCCGGGTTCTCATGTGAGAAGCGAAGTGGTGCATTCTTATCAAGGAAATAAAGATTTTCACCACGTGTCCGTGCAAGTTCTTCTCCGTCATGGATTGGCTGACCGCCACCGCCGACGCATCCGCCAGGGCAGGCCATGACTTCTACAAAATCATAATGTACTTCACCATGTTCGATTGCTTCGATCAGTTTACGTGTGTTTCCGAGTCCGCTGACAACAGCAGCACGAACAGTAGCATCTCCAAGCTGGATCTCAGCTTCTACAACACCTGGCTGTCCACCAGGATTGCGGACAATCTTGAATGCATCCGGATCAGGGTTACGTCCGGTTACAAGGTAGTGAGCAGAACGAAGTGCTGCTTCCATAACACCACCTGTTGTTCCGAAGATAACACCGGCACCGGTCCATTCTTTCATCAGAGGATCGCATTCACGATCAACCAAAGAAGCAGGATCAATATGTGCAGAACGGATCATGCGTGTCAATTCACGAGTTGTAAGTACAACGTCTGTCTCGTGTCCGGCATATTCACCATAGAACAGTTCCATGTTACTTTCGCCTTTTTTGGCAACACATGGCATGATAGATACAGTAAACATATTTTCCGGTTTCACACCGATGGATTCTGCAAAATAGCTCTTCATAACAGAACCGAACATCTGCTGTGGTGATTTGGCTGTTGAAAGCTGTGGCACCAGATGTGGGTACTGTGATTTAAGGAAGCGTACCCATCCAGGGCAGCAGGAGGTAAACATCGGACGAAGATTTAATTCGCCTTTTGTAAATCTCTGCAGGAATTCATTTCCTTCTTCCATAATAGTAAGGTCTGCTGTGAAGGAGGTATCGAATACATAGTCAATACCCATTTTCTTCAGAGCATCCATGATCTTGCCGACAGTTGCTTCTTCACGGGAAAGACCAAGAGCTTCACCCCATGCAGCACGTACAGCAGGAGCAACCTGTGCAACAACGACTTTCTTGTCATCAGCGATTGCATCCCATACTTTCTCTGTATCATCACGTTCGCGCAGAGCGCCGACCGGGCAGTGAGTAATACACTGACCGCACAGAGAACAGGAAACCTCGGAGATCTTATGGTTGCCGGTTACATTAATGGTAGTACGGGAACCAGTACTTGTCACATCCCAGATATGTAAATCCTGGATCTTGTCACAGACCTGGATACAGCGCATACATTTGATGCATTTCTGTGAGTCTCTGATCAGCGGAAATTCTTTATCCCAAGGGAATTCTTCCAGACGCTGCTTAAATGGTATTTCGATGATGTTCAGGTCATTTGCAAGACTCTGCAGAGTACAGTTACCGCTTCTGACACAGGTAGCACATTTGCAGTCGTGCTGGGAAAGGATAAGCTGTACAGTCTGTCTTCTGGCTGTACGAACCTTTGGGCTGTTTGTATGGATTACCATACCTTCTTTTACTACGTTGTTGCAGGAAGTTACCAGCCGTTCCATTCCCTCGAGTTCAACAACACAGACACGACAGGCTGCGATCTCGTTGATATCTTTCAGATAGCAGAGCTTTGGAATCGGGATATCCGCCATTTTGGCAGCATCCATGATAGTAGTACCTTCCGGGACAGATACGTTTATATTATCAATTGTAAGATTTACCATAATGTTTCACGACCTCCTTTGAAAATGCCGTAGCCGAAGTGGTCGCAACGCAGACATCTGCTGGCTTCCTGTTTCGCTTCTGCCTCGGACATGCAGTTTTCTACACCGTTAAAGTCACAGACACGTTCGCAGGCTTCACGCTCGGTCATGTTTACTCTTCCGCACGGCGGGCGGTCATCAAGACGCGCTTCAGGAATCTCAACGTCACAGCTGATAATGTGGTGATATCCCAGGTATTCGTCTATGTTAGCAGCTACTACTTTTGCAGCAGCAATAGCTTTGATTACGGATGCAGGACCGGAAGCACAGTCTCCGCCGGCAAATACACCCGGAATGTTATCGAATCCGCCGTATTTTTCGGTTAAGATCTTACCTCTCTGTACAGGAACACCGGCTTCTTCAAAGTGCTGGTATTCAATATCCTGTCCGATTGCAACGATCAGTGTCTGGCATGGAATAAATACGTCAGGAGCACCTGTCGGACGTACACTTGCACGACCGTCTTTGATCTTACTGATCATCTGTGGTGTAACGTAGATTCCTTTTACATGACCGTTTTCATCTGTTTCGATGCGGGAAGGAGCCATCAGAGTCTGTACTTCGATTCCTTCTGCAACAGCACCTTCAATCTCTGCCGGAAGGGCAGTCATATCTGCCACGCGGCGGCGGTAAACGATGCTGACTTTTTTAGCCCCCAGACGTTTTGCGGTACGGACAGCATCCATAGATACGTTACCGCCACCGATAACGGCTACTTCCTGTCCGGTAAGATCCGGGTTCTGGTTCTTTCCTACATCACGAAGGAACTGAACAGCAGAAAGGACACCTTCTGAGTGTTCGCCTTCGATACCAAGTTTCTTATCGGTACTTGCACCGATTGTAATAAGAACTGCGTCGTATTCTTCACGCAGACTCTGGATTGTCATATCTTTTCCAATCCGTTTGCCAAATTCAACTTTGACACCGGTCTCAAGGATGGCATTGATATCATCGTTCAGACGGTCTTTCGGCAGACGGTAGTTCGGGATACCATAGCGGAGCATACCGCCAAGTTCCGGCAGCATCTCAAATACGGTTGTCTGGTGTCCCATCAGCTGCAGATAGTAAGCTGCACTTAATCCACCAGGGCCACCACCAACAACGGCAATGCGCTTTCCGGTAGATGGAGCACATGGCGGCGGTGGAACTTTTCCGGCATAATCAGCAGCCATTCTCTTAAGACCGCGGATATTGACTGCATCGTCTACGATGTTACGACGGCAGCGTGCCTCACAAGGATGTTCGCAGATAAAACCACAGGTGGTCGGGAATGGATTGTCCTTACGGATCAGGCGGATCGCATCTGCGTAACGTCCTTCTCCGACAAGAGCGATATATCCCGGAATATCTACATGTGCCGGGCACAAAGATACACAAGGAACAGGCTGTGTGTACTGGCAGGTACATCTTCCCTGGCGCACATGTTCTTCATAGTCTTCCCGACATCCCATCAGACTCTTGTAAACCATGTGAGCTGCTTCATACCCGATCGCACAGTCAGCTCCTTCCATGATTGATACAGAGAGTTCTTCCATCAGGTCTAATGTTTCCATAGTTGCGTCTCCGTTCATAACGTCGGTCAGCAGGTTTTTCAGCTGCCACAGACCAACACGGCACGGCACACATTTTCCACAGGTATGTGTATGACACATCTCCAGGAAAGCACGAGTCATGTCAACAGGACATAGTCCCGGAGGACTGGATTCGATTCTTCGCTCCAGATCTTTGTAGAGCCCTTCGATAACCAGCTGGGCTTTGTCTGGTGCAGTGATTTCAAGTCTACTCATAGCTTTTTTCTCCTTTAACTTTTTTTGCTAATCTACAGGACAGATGAAGAAAATCATAGGGAAAACATCTGAATACTATAGATTAACTCTATGGACACACTTATAATGATATTGTATGCATTTTAGTACAATCTTGCAAGCAAAGTTAATAAATAGACAAATAAGTTAATTTTGTCACAAAATGATAAAAAATATCAGCAATATGTACAAAATGGCAGAACAACGATAAAGGGTGCAAAAAATAAAAAAATTATGTTACAATAACACCTGTAAAAGAGATGTCTGTTTTACAGGCACAATTAACAGAAAGGGCGGAAGAGGAAAAATGAAAGTAACAGATTTTGGTGCAACAGTTAAAGGTGACGAGACAAAATTATATACGCTCACAAATAAAAACGGAATGGAGATTGCAGTATCCGATTACGGTGCAACGCTGGTACAGGTGATCGTACCGGACAAAGAAGGCAAGCCGTGTGATGTTGTGCTTGGATATGATGAGGCAGCAGGATATGAAGAAGGAGATCTGTTCTTCGGTGCAATTGTCGGGAGAAGTGCAAACCGTATCGGAGGAGCATCCTTTGAACTGAACGGAGTGACCTATCAGCTTGAAAAGAATGATAATGGCAATAATCTCCACAGCGGAATGGATTTTTATAACCAGAGAATGTGGAAGGTAAAAGAAACCGCAGATGATTATATTACATTTGAACTGGACAGCCCGGATGGTGATCAGGGATATCCGGGAGCTGTACATATTGAGGTAACATATACTCTGACAGAAGACAATGCAGTGAAGATCGCTTACCATGCAGTTCCGGATGCAGATACTCTGATCAACATGACAAATCACAGCTATTTTAATATGGATGGACATGCATCAGGAGATGTACTGGATCAGGAAGTATGGATTGATGCAGATGCATTTACCAGAGCCGATGCCGAGTCTATTCCGACAGGCGAGATCACACCGGTAGAAGGAACACCGATGGATTTCCGCACAAAGAAAGCAATTGGCAAAGAAATCGAGACAGATTATGAAGCACTGAATTTCGGGAAAGGATATGATCATAACTGGGTTCTGAACAATAAAGGAGAATTTGCGAAAGTGGCAGAGATGTCCTCGGAAGAGAGCGGAATCACTATGGAAGTTTATACAGACCTTCCGGGAATGCAGCTTTATACAGGCAACTTTATTGTTGATGCCAAAGGAAAAGGCGGGGCGCATTACCACAAACGCCAGGCAGCCTGCTTCGAGACACAGTTCTTCCCGGATGCAATCCATAAAGAGAATTTTGCCGGGCCGGTATGCGAGAAGGGCGAAACTTACGAAACAACAACGATGTACAAGTTTATATAACAACAGATAAGCCGAAAAGGTGCCATGGACATAAAAATCCATGACACCTTTTTTGAAAATATGTGCTGTAAAAAATCAGCGAAGGAATATGAAAAATTCATTTTACGCTGTGGTATATCTGTGAAATCAGAAAATGCCATCCAGATAATGCCCGATCGAACGGCGGATATTACCTTCAAAATCAGTCTCTCCGTTATGCAGACACCATTCAAATACATTTCCGATAACCAGCATACGGATATCAGTGCAGATTTCATCCAGGGAAATCTTTGGCGCAATGATGCCGGCATCAATCGCTTTGCGAAGATAATTCTCTACGGTAAGGATCGGGTACGGTCGCTCGGTACGGATCGTTGGGTTCAGTGCCTGGTTGCGCGGTGTGTAGTAGTTGGACATGAATTCTACTCCGAGTTCCCGGCAGTACTGTGCGTAATTCAGATAAACGTGGATGATACCGATCTTTGCCTCATCTGCATCTTCCGGCGTATCCAGAAGATCCGGATTGATGCTTGGCTGTTCTTCAATATAATAAGATAAAAGATCATCTTTGGTTTTAAAATGATGATAGAAGCTGCCGTTGGAGACACCTGCTTCATCACAGATATTTTTTATGGAAAGCTGATCGTATCCCTGCTTCTGCAGAATTGTCTTGGCTGCATGAAAGATACGTGCTTTGGTTTCTTTTGATTTTTTCTGTTGTCTGGACAGTGGCTCTTTTTCAATATCGCTTGACATTTGGTTAATCCTTTCTTAAAATTTTTCAGTCAGATTAGCTGTAGTATAGCATATTTAATAGAAAAAGACAAGAAAACCGAGCGAACTCTGTAATTTTAACGGGAATTGAAAAATAAGAGATGACATGGTATCATTAAATCCATAGCGAACAAAAAGAGAGGATTGGATATCAATGGATATTAACCAGAAAATAACAGAAGAACTGGGCGTAAAAAAGTGGCAGGTAGATGCGGCTGTAAAGCTGATTGATGAAGGAAATACCATTCCGTTTATTGCGCGTTACAGAAAAGAAGCACACGGTACACTGGATGATGAACAGCTTCGTAAATTATATGAACGACTGACCTATCTGCGGAACCTGGAAGAGAAAAAAGAACAGGTTCTTGCAAGTATTGAAGAACAGGGCAAGTTAACACCTGAGCTGAAAGCACAGATCGTGGCAGCAGAGACGCAGGTTCTGGTGGACGATCTTTATCGTCCGTATAGACCAAAACGCCGGACCCGTGCGACAATTGCAAAAGAAAAAGGTCTGGAATCACTGGCGGTTCTGATCTCTCTTCAGAATAGTAAGGAGCCCCTGGAAAAAGAGGCAGAAAAATATGTTTCTGAAGAAAAGGGCGTGAAAAATGTGCAGGAAGCGATTGACGGTGCGAAAGATATTCTTGCAGAAAATATTTCAGATGAGGCAGATTACAGAAAGAGGATCCGCGATCTGACGTTCAAAAAGGGTACGCTGGTTTCTGCTGCAAAAGACGAAAAAGCAGAATCTGTATACGAGATGTATTATGATTTTACAGAAGCGGTCAGCAAAGTAGCCGGACACCGTGTGCTGGCACTCAACCGTGGAGAAAAAGAAAAATTCCTGAGTGTTAAGATTGAAGCACCGGAAGAGGAAATTCTCCGTTATCTGGAAAAGAAAGTGATCCGCAGGGATAATCCATACACAACACCGGTTTTGAAAGAGGTTGTGGCCGACAGCTATCAGAGGCTGATCGCACCGGCGATCGAGCGTGAACTGAGAAACGAACTGACGGAAAAAGCAGAAGATGGCGCAATCCTTGTGTTTGGAAAGAATCTGGAGCAGCTTCTGATGCAGCCGCCGATCGTCGGACAGGTTGTGCTTGGATGGGATCCTGCATTCCGTACCGGATGCAAGCTTGCTGTGGTAGATCCGACCGGGAAAGTAATCGGCACGACTGTAATTTATCCGACAGCGCCTACGACTCCGAAGAAGATCCAGGCAGCAAAAGATCTGCTGAAAAAGATTATTCCAAAGTATCACATCTCTTTGATTTCCCTGGGAAATGGAACAGCATCCAGAGAATCAGAACAGTTTATTGTAGAACTGTTAAAAGAGATTCCGGAAAAAGTGCAGTATGTGATCGTAAATGAAGCGGGAGCATCTGTGTACTCAGCAAGTAAACTTGCTACAGAAGAATTCCCAAAATTTGATGTCGGGCAGAGAAGCGCGACATCCATCGCAAGACGTCTTCAGGATCCGCTTGCCGAACTGGTAAAGATCGATCCGCAGTCGATCGGTGTCGGGCAGTATCAGCATGATATGAACCAGAAAAAATTAGGAGAAGCACTTGGCGGTGTGGTAGAAGACTGTGTAAATAAAGTCGGTGTGGACCTAAATACTGCATCGGCTCCGCTGCTTTCTTATATTTCCGGTATTTCCGGAACCCTTGCGAAAAATATTGTTGCCTACAGGGAAGAAAATGGAAAATTTGAGAATAGAAAAGAACTTCTCAAAGTACCAAAACTTGGACCAAAAGCATTTGAGCAGTGTGCCGGGTTTATGAGGATCCAGGGCGGAACCAATCCACTTGACGGAACCAGTGTACATCCGGAGTCTTACGAGGCGGCAGGAAAGCTTCTTGAAAAGCAGGGCTTCAAGCCGGAAGATATTGCAGGCGGCAAACTTGCAGGTCTGTCTCTTACCATCAAAGATTACAAAAAGCTCGCTGAAGAACTTGGAATAGGAGAGATCACCCTTCGGGATATTGTCAAAGAGCTGGAAAAACCGGCGCGTGATCCACGAGATGAGATGCCGAAACCAATTCTCAGGACGGATGTCCTTGATATGAAGGATCTGAAGGAAGGAATGATTCTGAAAGGAACCGTGCGAAATGTCATTGACTTTGGTGTATTTGTCGATATTGGAGTGCATCAGGACGGATTGGTGCACATTTCCCAGATCACGGATCGTTTTATCAAGCATCCACTGGAAGCAGTCAGCGTAGGAGATGTTGTAGATGTAAAGGTGATGAGCGTTGATTTACAGAAGAAGCGGATCCAGCTTACAATGAGAGGAATTCAGTAATACATGTTCGGATATGTGACGGCGAATGAGCCGGAATTAAAAGTAAAAGATTATCATAAATATAAAGCGTATTACTGTGGCCTTTGTCAGTCACTGAAGAGACAGTATGGCAGCGCAGGTCAGCTTACGCTTGCCTATGATATGACATTTGTGATCATTTTACTTACTTCTTTATATGAAAGTGAAACAAAGGCAGAAAGCCATCGCTGTAAGATGCATCCGTTAAAGCCACAGCCAATGCTGGAAAATGAGATCACAGAGTATGCGGCCGATATGAATCTGATCATGGCGTATTATCATCTGGAAGATGATTGGAAGGATGAGAAGAAAGTAGCAGGGCTTCTCGGGAGTATGGCTTTGAAGCGAAAAGTAGAAAAAGCAATTTGGAAATATCCAAGGCAGAGTCGTGTGATCAGAGAAGAAATGGCAAAGCTTTCGGAATATGAAAGTCAGGGTATACAGGAAGTTGACTATCCGGCAGGCTGTTTTGGCCGGCTGATGGAAGAGATGATGGTATATAAAGAAGACTGCTGGGAACAGCAGCTTCGAGGGATCGGTTTCTATCTGGGCAAATATATTTACATTATGGATGCTTACGAAGATCTGGATAAGGACCTGGAAAAAGGAACTTATAATCCATTAAAAAAGATGCATGAAGAAGCCGGATATGAAGAAAGATGCAGAGACATTCTGTGCATGATGATCGGCGAATGCGCAAGAAATTTTGAAATTCTGCCATGTGTACTGGACGTGGATATCCTGCGGAATATCCTGTATGATGGCGTATGGAAACATTACAGAAAGATACAAGAAAAGAAAAGCGAGGAAAAGGAAGATGACAAAGAATCCTTATGAGGTGCTTGGCGTATCACCAAATGCGTCGGAAGAGGAGATAAAAAAGGCGTACAGAGAACTGAGCCGGAAATATCATCCGGATGCCAATGTGGATAATCCGCTTCGGGATCTTGCTGAAGAAAAGTTCAAAGAAGTACAGGAAGCTTATGATGAAATTATGAAAGAGCGGGCGAATGGAGGATATAATTACGGATACGGCGCGGGTTCAGGGAACTATTCTTATGGTAATAATTCCTATGGGAATCAATCTTATGGCAATGGCAGATATCAGCAGTACAATAATATGAATCCGGAGATGCAGGCGGCATTCAATTTTATCAATAACCGTAGATATCAGGACGCGATCAATGTGTTGAACCGTATGAATGACCGGACTGCACAATGGTATTATGCAAGTTCCATGGCCAACGCCGGCGTAGGCAACAATGTGCTGGCAAGGGATTATGCTGCGCAGGCAGTGAATATGGACCCGAATAACCCGCAGTACAGAGAGCTGATGAACCAGCTGAACTGGGGAGCACAGAGATATAATAGTAATCCGTTTGGTCAGGGATATGGCAATCGTAATTCCTCTCCGTGTGGAACTGGAAATATGTGCTGTGATCTGTGGATCGCAGATTCATTATGTGAATGTATGGGAGGAGATCTGTGTCCATGCATCTAAATACAAAAAAGATTGCATTTGCAGGCGTTATGCTTGCACTGACAGAAGTGGGGATTGCGCTTGGCAGTGTGATCGAAACGAATACCCTTTTTTTACTGGCGGCGGCGTCCTTCTTTGTCGGGATTGTGATTCAGGAATTTGGATTGAAAAGCGGGGCAGGCTTTTTACTGGCTGGAATTTTGCTGGCAATCCTTCTGTCTCCGAATAAATTATATGTGGTTTCCTATGCATTTATGGGATTTTATATTCTAATTATAGAAACAATATGGTATTTTTCTGGAAGAGCTTCCGGATGGATCAGAAGCCGTAACTTTTTCTGGCTCATGAAATATCTGGTATTTAATGTACTTTATATTCCGGGTTTAATATATTTCTGGAGTATGTTATCTGAAAAAAAGACTGTAAAAGGAATAATGCTTATGTCTGTTGTATTTGGACAATTTATACTTTTTGTCTTTGATAAGACATATGAATATGCAATGGGGAAAATCTGGAAAGAAAATAGACATAAATTCGGATTTTAAAGCATATATAATACAATAATGATGATGTGAGTGTCGAAAGTAAATTTTGCTGCTCACTGATGTAACCGGATTGTTCTATTGCTACGCAATTCCCATAATCCTCGAACACATCATAATAATAAAAATATAAATTTTATGTATTTTTTGCACAAAAAAGTGGAAAATTTAACAGAAAAATTGTATAATATAAGACAGGACAAATAGGAAAGAGAGGATTCACTTATGAAGCAGAATAATATGCTTGCTATGATCTTGGCGGGCGGACGAGGAAGTCGTCTTCACGAGCTTACAAATAAAGTAGCCAAACCTGCGGTTTCATATGGTGGGAAATACAGAATCATTGATTTTCCACTTAGCAACTGTGCCAACAGCGGAATTGATAATGTAGGAGTCCTGACACAGTATGAGTCTATTTTACTTAACAGTTATGTAGCGGCAGGCCGCAGATGGGGGTTAGATGCCCAGAACAGCGGAGTCTATGTACTTCCACCGCGTGAAAAAGCGGATGCGGATCTGGATGTATACAGAGGTACAGCAGATGCAATTTCACAGAACATTGATTTTGTGGACATGTTTGCACCAGAATATGTACTGATTCTTTCCGGTGACCATATTTATAAGATGAATTATGATAATATGCTTGATTATCATAAAGAGACTGGAGCAGATGCAACAATCGCGGTCATCGAGGTTCCGATGAAGGAAGCAAGCCGTTTCGGTATTATGAATACGGACGATGAGGGAAGAATTGTAGAGTTTGAAGAGAAACCGGAGAATCCAAAGAGCAATCTGGCATCCATGGGTATTTACATATTCAACTGGAAGCTTTTAAGAAAGATGCTCCTTGCAGATATGAAAAATCAGGATTCCAATCATGATTTCGGAAAAGATATCATTCCGACTATGCTGAATGATGGAAGAAAGCTCTATGCATACAAGTTCAAAGGATATTGGAAGGATGTCGGAACAATTGATTCCCTGTGGGAAGCAAATATGGATCTGATCAATAGTAAAAATGAACTTGATCTGAATGATGATTCATGGAAGATTTACACAGAGGATACAACTGTGCTTCCTCAGTATGTTGGCCCGACAGCAGAGATTGAAAGAGCATTTATCAACCAGGGATGTGTGATCAATGGAAAAGTCAAAAATTCTGTATTGTTTACAGGTGCAAGAGTCGGCGAAGGTGCACAGATTATTGACAGTGTACTGATGCCGGGCGTTGAAGTAGAAGAAGGTGCAGTTGTAACAAGAGCGCTTGTGGCTGATGGCGTAAAGATTGGCAAAAATGCAGTTGTCGGATCAGCAGACAGTGAACATATTGAATTAGTATCAAAACGTGTTAAGGGGGATGAGTAATATGGCACAGGCATTTGGAATCGTAAGTTTTGCCGGCAACAATATCCGGGTAGGAGAGATGCAGAATTACCGTCCGGTTGGTGCTGTTTCATTCCTTGGAAGATACAGAGTTATCGATTTCCCAATCTCTAATATGAGCAACAGTGAAATCGAACATATTCAGGTTTATGTAAGAAGAAAACCGCGTTCTCTTACAGAACATCTTGGAACGGGCCGTCATTACAATATCAACTCAAAGAGTGGCCGTCTTCATATTCTTTATTCTGATTTTGCAAATGCAGAATGGAGTGTATACAATAATGACCTGGCGGCATATGAAGAAAATATGGAGTGTATTGAAGCTGTAAAATATCCATATGTAGTTATTGCACCAAGTTATATGATTTATACACAGAATTATGATGAATTACTTAAGACACATATTGAATCTGGTGCAGATATTACCCTGTTATATCACAGTGTGGATAATGCAAAAGAATACTATCTGAACTGTTCAACACTTAATCTGAACAAGCAGAAGGGTGTCCTTTCATTGGAACCGAACCATGGTAACGCGAAAAACCGTAATATTTTCATGGACACTTATGTAATGCGCAAAGATCTGTTTATGGAACTGGTTAAAAAGGGAAGAAAAATTTCTTCCATGTTCACACTTAATGATATTGTGAATATGGCATGCAGTGAACTGGATGTACGTGGAGTGTCACATCGAGGATTCTTTGCATCTATCACAGATTTTACGAGCTACTATAATGCAAACTTATCACTGATCGATATGAAGAATGCAGTGACTTTGTTTGATAAGAACTGGCCGATTTACACAAGAACAAATGATTCATGCCCAACAAAGTATTATGAAGGAGCAAGTGTCAAGAGATCGGTAATTTCCAATGGATGTCTGATCGAGGGTACTGTTGAGAATTCGGTAATCGGACGTGGATGCGTAATTAAGAAAGGTGCAGTTGTCAAAGACAGTGTTATCCTTCCGGGAGTTGTAATTGGAGAGGATGCACGGATTGAAGCGCAGGTAGTGGACAAGAGTGCAAGGATTGTCCATGCAAAGGAACTGATTGCAGATCCGGAAAAACCAGGATATGTAAGAAGAAACGATACTTTATAATATAATCAAAAGAAATTCAACAGAGAGAAGAATGCCGGCGTGGGCAGACTTCTCTCTGTTTTTTGGTTTCATAAAAAAAGAGGCTCATAACGAACCCCTTTTGCTGCTTTGTAAAATTATAATCTATTCGCGTCCCATTTGTAAAATCGGGCTGATCTTTTTGTAGATCAGGAATACGATCAATGATACCAGGAAACCTTTCAGCAGATTGAAAGGTGCAACAGAAAGTAAAACAAAAGTCAGAAGACTGTTGATATGACTGTTGACTGCGGTTCCCATGGCAACCAGTGCGTCGATCGGCATATGGAATGCAGCAGCGTATGCCGGAAGCAGAAGGTATGCATTGATAAAACATCCGACAATTGTCATAAAAACAGTTCCTGTTACCATACCGATGATCGCACCCTTGCGAGAATGTAACTTCTGATAAATCAGGGAAGCTGGAATACACATTGCACATCCGATCAGGAAGTTTCCGAGGTCTCCAACACCAGCTGTTGATGTACCTCTGATCAGGAGGTTCAACAGGATTTTGACCAGTTCGATCAAAGCGCCGGCTACAGGTCCCATGGTAAATGCTCCGATAAGGACCGGAACTTCACTGAAATCAATTTTGTAAAAGGTTGGTGCAAATGGAAGTGGAATATCAAATAACATCAGAACCATAGCGATTGCTCCGAGCACACCAATCTGTGCAATTATCTTTGTGCTGATACGTTTTTTTTCTTTCGTTGTTGTTTTTGGGTTTGTCATTACATCTGTACTCATTTTTTCTCTCCTTTTCTCTTGACATAATCAGATGAATTGAGGAGGAAAATCTTCGAAAGCCTATGCAAAAAAATCCCCGACGTAATACGTCGGGGGATTATTTGCAAAATCACTTTTTCTTCTCTCATCCAGACTTTACTGTCGGTTTTGGAATTGCACCAAATCAGCTGTCAGAAATCTGACAGGTCGCGGACTGTAACCGCCGGTTGGGAATTCTGCTTATACTATAGCGATAAGAAGTCACCCTACCCCGAAGAATTTCCTTGTTCATTTGAACACATTATAGCGCAGGCGTATATAAAATACAAGTACAAGTTAAGAAAAGACAGTGTTTTTCTAAACCCGGAGTGAGCAGTAACGACTTGTTTCCAAAGATTCGGTATGATATAATCGGTGTGACTTAATCTGATATGGAGGAAAATGAATGAATATAAAGTTTGAAGTAAAAATGACAAAAAAAGCCATGTTTGATTTTATGCTCTATACTTCCTATACAAGCCTTAGTGGAATCATCGGTGTGATTTTCGGTGGTGTAACACTGGTGCTGGGAATCAGACAATGTATGTTTGGAAGCTACAGTACAGCTGCAACGTTCTTTTTGTTTGCCGCAATTTTTCTGATCGGAAACCCACTTCATTTAAAAGCACGTGCGGCAGAACAGGTAATGCGCTCCCCGATGTTTCAGAAACCGATTAGTTATGAACTTAACGAAGAAGGAATCCGCATTTCACAGGATGAACAAAGTGTGCTTAATGAATGGGGAGATTTCCGGAAGGCAGTTTCAACCGGTCAGTCTGTAATTATATATGTAACAAAGGTAAGAGCACTGATTTTTCCAAGAGAATCCCTGGGAGAACAGTATGCGGCAGCAGTGCAGATGATTTCTACACATATGTCAGCCAAGAAAGTCAATATCAGACACGTCAGTGCAAATTAGGAGGCAGACCAGAAGATGATAATTGAAACAAGAAGTGCCAAAGAAACCTATGATCTCGGTAAGAAGATCGGGAGTCATGCAAAAGCAGGAGAAGTCTATACACTGGTAGGAGATCTCGGCGTCGGAAAGACCGTATTTACCCAGGGACTGGCAAAAGGACTGGGGATTGAAGAACCGATCAGCAGTCCAACCTTTACCATAGTCCAGGTATATGATGACGGAAGACTTCCGTTCTATCATTTTGATGTGTATCGGATTGGTGACATTGAAGAGATGGACGAGATTGGTTTTGAAGACTATGTATATGGAGACGGTGTAAGCCTGATCGAATGGGCGAACCTGATCGATGAGATTCTTCCGGCGAACCGGACAGAGATCACGATAGAAAAAGATCTGGAACAGGGATTTGATTTCCGCCGGATTACGGTAGAGAAAAGAGGAGAATAATATGCGCATTTTAGCAATAGACAGTTCGGGACTTGTTGCAACTGTCGCAGTAGTTGAAGAAGAAAACGAAATTTCCAAAACGATTGCAGAGTATACGATCAATTATAAAAAGACACATTCACAGACCTTATTACCGATGTTGGATGAAATCGTGAAGATGACGGATATGAATCTGGATACGATTGATGCGATTGCGGTAGCAGGAGGACCGGGATCATTTACCGGACTCAGAATTGGTTCAGCAACTGCAAAGGGACTGGGGCTGGCACTGAAGAAGCCTTTGATTCACATTCCGACAGTAGACGGACTTGCTTATAATCTGTGTTATACAGACAGGATCATTTGTCCGATCATGGATGCAAGAAGAAATCAGGTATATACTGGTATTTATCAGATGGACGGTGATAAACTGCAGGTTTTGGAAGCACAGATGGCAGTCGAAATCGATGAACTTGCCAAAAAACTTTGTACTTATGGAAAACCAGTGATCTTTCTTGGAGACGGTGTACCGGTGCATAAAGACAGGCTGGAGAAGGAATTGATGACGAATTATGATATTGCATTTGCACCGGCACATATGAACCAGCAGAGAGCTGCAGCAGTCGGTATGCTTGGAATTCAGTATTATAAAGAAGGAAAAACAGAAACTGCAATGGAGCACAAACCGGATTATCTGCGTGTATCACAGGCAGAACGGGAAAGAGAAGAACGTCTGAAAGCAGAAAAAACACATGAGTAATAGAGATAACATAGAAATTACTTTGATAACAGAAAATGACAGAGAACGAATGGAACAGGTGGCGCAGATGGAAACAGACGTATTTCCGGATCCGTGGAGTTATCATGAAGTGAGATCAACTGTCAGACAGAAGCATACTTTTTGTGCGGCAGCAATGGAAGGGGATACCCTGCTGGGATATTTTCTGTGTTATTATGTTCTGGATGAATGCGAGATCGCAAGAATTGCAGTTGCTGAATCTGAAAGACGCAGAGGAATTGGACAGATGCTGTTTGGATTCATGGAACAGATCTGCCAAGAAAAGCAACTGAAAAGAATGCTTCTTGATGTCCGTAAGAGTAATCAGACAGCGATTGCTTTTTATGAAAAAAACAAATTTGGAATCGATGGAGAGCGAAAGTTCTATTACGGAGGGAAAAATCCGGAAGATGCAATCCTGATGAGCCGCATGGTTTAGAAAATGGAAGAAATCGCAAGAATATACAAGACTTCCCACTGGAAGGCGTCAGTCTGTGACGTTATAATGTACCTGAACATAGAAAGAGCTGAAAAATGAAATGGCAGTCTTTTTTGCAAAGATACTCAGGAGGAAGTAAGATGCGTAATTATAAAAAAATTCGGACAGAAAAAAATACAGTCACAAAGATTGTGTGCAATAAATGTAAAAAAGAAATCACAATAAAAAATGGAATACCGGAGGAAGAGATGCTTACAGTTGAAAAAAGATGGGGATATTTTTCGCACAAAGACGGAGAACTCCATCGATTTGATATCTGTGAGGAATGTTATGATACCTGGATAGCATCTTTCCAGATTCCGGTATATGGAGAACAGGAGTTAGAATGTTAGATGTATGTTTGCTTGGAAGCGGTGGAATGATGCCGCTTCCTTATCGATGGCTGACCGCACTTATGACAAGATATAACGGCAGCCAGCTGCTGATTGACTGTGGTGAAGGCACACAGATTGCGTTAAAAGAGAAGGGATGGAGTTTTAAACCGATCGATGTAATTTGTTTCACACATTACCATGGAGATCATATCAGCGGACTTCCGGGACTTCTTCTTACAATGGGAAATGCGGACAGAAAGGAACCGCTTACTCTGATTGGACCGAAAGGTCTGGAGAGAGTGGTGAGTTCTCTGCGAGTGATCGCGCCGGAACTGCCATTTGAAATCCACTATAGAGAAATTACAGAGCCAGAACAGATTTTTGAGATGGATGGATATCGTCTGAAAGCATTTCGTGTAAAACATAATGTGATCTGTTACGGTTATACGATTGAGATCGACCGTGCCGGCAAATTTGATGTGCAGAGGGCAACAGAACAGAAAATTCCGAAGGAATACTGGAAACATCTTCAAAAAGGTGAGACAGTAGAGCTTGACGGAAGAATACTGACGCCGGAGATGGTCCTTGGACCACCTCGAAGAGGAATTAAGCTTACCTATTGTACAGATACAAGACCGACGGATTCTATCCGGAAGAATGCAAAGGGTTCAGACCTGTTTATATGCGAAGGAATGTACGGAGAAAAAGAAAAAGCGGCAAAGGCAGTAGAATATAAGCATATGACCTTTTATGAGGCAGCAAACCTGGCAAAAGAGGCGGAGGTAGGAGAAATGTGGCTTACGCATTACAGCCCGTCCCTGCGCCATCCGGAAGAATATATGGATGAAGTGCGGGCAATCTTTCCACATGCGATCGCAGGAAAAGACCGTATGACAACAGAACTGGATTTCCCGGAATAAGCAAAGCAGTAGAGAGAAGGAAAAATATGGATACAGAGAAAAAGGATATATTAATACTGGCAATTGAAAGTTCCTGTGATGAAACGGCAGCAGCCGTTGTAAAGAACGGACGACAGGTGTTGTCAAATGTGATCTCATCACAGATAGATCTACATAAATTATATGGTGGTGTGGTTCCGGAAATCGCATCGAGAAAGCATATTGAAAAGATTAATCAGGTAATAGAAGAGGCTCTGGAAAATGCAGAGGTTACACTGGATGATATTGATGCAATCGGTGTAACTTACGGTCCGGGGCTTGTTGGTGCGCTTCTTGTCGGTGTGGCAGAAGCAAAAGCAATCGCATATGCGAAAAAGTTACCACTTGTTGGAGTTCATCATATTGAAGGGCACATTTCTGCAAATTATATTGAGAATCTGGAACTGGAACCACCGTTCTTGTGTCTTGTTGTGTCTGGGGGACATACGCATCTCGTATGCGTCAAGGATTATGGAACTTATGAGATTCTTGGAAGAACCAGAGATGATGCGGCAGGAGAGGCTTTTGATAAAGTGGCTAGAGCAATTGGCCTGGGATATCCGGGAGGACCGAAGATTGATAAGCTTTCAAAAGAGGGGGATCCAGATGCAATCCCATTTCCACGCGCGCATATCGAAGATTCCCCATATGATTTCAGCTTCAGTGGCGTGAAGTCAGCAGTTTTAAACTATATTAACGGCTGCAAGATGAAAGGGATTGAATACAACCGTGCTGATATTGCTGCATCCTTCCAGAAAGCAGTTACTGATGTGCTGGTAGACAATGCAATGCATGCAGTAAAAGAATATGGACTTAATAAGTTTGCAATTGCGGGAGGCGTGGCGTCAAACAGTAGTCTTCGTGCAGCAATGAAACAGGCATGTGAAAAGAATGAAATAGAATTTTACTATCCGTCACCGATTTTCTGTACAGATAATGCAGCAATGATCGGTGTGGCGGCTTATTATGAATACATAAATGGAACCAGACATGGATGGGATCTGAATGCAGTCCCGAATCTGAAACTTGGCGAAAGATAGAGTGGGCGAACCACGAAATGCAGGTAAAAAGGAGAGAATAATATGAACAGGGAAAAATGTACAGCAGTAGTCCTGGCAGCAGGAAAAGGAAGCCGGATGGGTACAAAAATACAGAAGCAGTATCTGGAAATATGCGGAAAGCCTGTACTTTACTATTCTCTTGCTGCATTTGCAGCATCTCCGATTATTGATGAAATTGTTCTTGTGACAGGAGAAGGTAAGACTGATTATTGCCGGAAAAATATTATAGAAGCTTATGGAATCACAAAAGTTAATAAAATTGTGGTTGGTGGAAAAGAACGGTATGAATCTGTATATAAAGCACTAAGAGAAATAGAACCGGAAGGTTATGTCTTTATTCATGATGGAGCACGTCCGTTTGTTGATGAATCGATCATAGAACGAACTTACCAGGCAGTAAAAGAATACCGGGCATGTGTGGCAGGAATGCCATCGAAAGATACGGTAAAGATTGTAGATGAGAATGATTTCGCAGTAAATACACCGGAACGAAGATTTGTGTGGTGTATTCAGACTCCGCAGGTATTTGAGACTGCATTAATTCGTCATGCATATTTTAAATTGATGGAAAATGAAGAAAATGAAACAGGGATAACAGACGATGCGATGGTTGTAGAGCGTATGGAAAACTGTGCAGTAAAGTTGGTAGAAGGTTCGTATGAGAATATAAAGATTACAACGCCAGAAGATCTGATATTAGCAGAAAGTCTGATCAAAAAAAGAAATTGAAAAAAATTTAAAAAAAGTGTTGACAATAATGTATCACTATGATATTATCTATCTTGTCGCTGATACACAGCAATAACTTAATAAATGCGGAGAGGTATCGAAGTGGTCATAACGAGGCGGTCTTGAAAACCGTTTGTCCGAAA
>OLOK01000457.1_pt1 | contig 39652 bp, 37 predicted proteins | sample 1672591 | NCBI WGS metagenome assembly OLOK01 (sample SAMEA3136703, study PRJEB25190) | human gut metagenome | biome: human gut; feature: human-associated habitat; material: faeces | place: Austria | collected 2013 | reverse complement strand
TTCATCAGTGACAACGCCCTTGCCGCCGTCGGCAACAGCTACGAAATTACGCTGAAGTAAACCGTCGATAAGCCCGCCTGACAGCCCGGAATGAAAGCTGAACTGTATCCCGCAGTCGGGGTCGGCGGCGAGGAAATCCGCGGTGAGCTTCGGAATATACTCAACGCCGAGCGTCCGCAGAAAGCCAAGGCGCACGATCCCCTCGCCCTTCGCGGAGCGCTGGAGCGAATCTATCCCGACGTCGAGCGCGCCGAGGGAGCGCTGTGCGCATTCAAGGAACTCCTCCCCGAACCGGGTTAGCGTGGTGTTGCGGCCGGTGCGCTCAAACAGCGGCACTCCAAGCTCGGATTCAAGCTGATTTATCGCGTGGCTGAGGCTCGGCTGAGAAATGCAGAGCTGCTCCGCAGCGCGTGTGTAGTGCCGTACCTCGGCAAGCTTTACAAAGTATCTGAGATGATCTAAATTCATATCAATCCTCCTATATATGTATTATAGCACATTTTATCAAAAAAATCTATGGAATTATAAAAATAATACATTTGAAACGCGGAACTGATAGTGCTAAAATAAAACCTGGAAGATAATAAAAGGAGGCACATATCATGTCAAAAGAAAAGACATTGTTCCGTGGGGAGCTTGCTCTGCCTTTCGCGGTGCTCATAAACAGCTTCGGCGTAGTTCTGATGCTGTATTCCGCCGCCGGAATATCCGCGATCTCAAGCGTCCCGTATGCGTTTTCTGAGGTGTTCCCGGCGCTCTCACTCGGAACCTGGACGTACATCTTTCAGGGACTGCTTGTCCTGTCGCTGATGATAATGCGGAAGAAATTCGTCCCGTCCTACCTGTTCAGCTTTGTAGTGGGCTTCGTGTTCGGCGAACTCCTCGACGTTCACGAACTTTGGATCGGCATTCTGCCGGACAGCCTGCCGTGGCGCGTGATATGGTTTCTGCTGAGCTACGTTATACTGAGCGTGGGCATTGCTCTGTCGAACCGCTGCGGCCTTCCGATAGTTCCGACAGACCTTTTCCCGCGGGAGCTTTCCGATATTACAAAGGTGGGCTATCCGAAAATCAAGATAGCGTTCGACGTGACCTGCCTGGCCGTGACCGCCGCGCTGACGTTCTTCGGACTGGGGCACATTGAAGGGCTCGGTATTGGCACTGTCCTTGCGGCGTTCACGATGGGCAAGGCGGTCGGAATATGCGGTGATTTCCTCGACAGGCATTTCCGCTTTGAGAGCTTTATGACCCGCAGAAAGTCCGCTGTTCAGCAATGACCTCCACCGCAGTTTCTCTGACATAACGCGGCTTTATATCGGCAAGGCGCTTCATGTGGGGCTGTTCCAGGTGGAGCGCCTGTAATTCTGCGCTTTCCCATTCCTCCACAAGAATCACGCAGTCCGTACTTCCATCGGCGGGGAGGAAGTAATCGTAGCGCAGACACCCGCTTTCAGCCCGGACTATCTCCGGTATTCCCATTCCGGAAAGCTCGCTCAGGAAAGCCTCGGCGCTGCCGTTTTTCATTTTGTAAGTCACAAGCAATTTCATAGTATCCTCCGGATAAAGAAAAGCGCCGACTGCTTCAGCCGGCGCTTTCAGTTTCCCTGACCGATTGCACCGCCGTTATTAGCACTTCTTTTCTTTCCGTTTTTTCTGCCTCCTATAGATAAAATTAATTAAATGACCGCATACGATAGTCATTTGCCATATGCTGTCTGAATTATAACACATGATTATGCGAAAAGTAATAGTATTTTTTGAAAGATATTGAAAATATCTATAAAACACATACAAAATAGTGCAAATCTATGAATACGCAGACTAATAAAAACAGAAGTGGAAACAATAAATAGTGTATAAATGAAAAACTTCGGTTATTTTTAAACAGAGCCGCAGGATCGCTTCCTGAAAATAACAAAAGAGTAAGGAAAGACAAACGTTGACTAAGGTTGAATTTTCGCGGATTGTATGTTATAATGATATGAAAAGATGAATTGAAAGGCGGTATAGGATTGAATATAAAGAGAATATTCCTCTCGGCTGCGGCAGTCGTAATGTCGCTGACCATGCTGTGCTCCTGCGGGGAGCCGGCCGGGCTGAGACTCGGCACGGGCAATCCTGGCGGAATATATTACGCATACGGAACCGTTCTCCGAGAGCTTGACGACTGCGGGATCGACGTGAAGAAAACGGAAGGCTCCCGGGCAAACATGCGGCTTATGAACGAGGGATTCCTTGACCTGGCGATAGTGCAGAGCGACGTGCTTGCAGAGGCGGTCAGCGGGACTGGAGATTTCGAAGGAACCCCGGTGACTGGCGTGAGGGCGGTCGCGGGGCTGTACTACGAAGCGTTCCAGATAATTACCCGGAGCGATTCCGGCATAACTGAACTTGCAGACTTGAAGGGGTGTAAAATGTCCGTCGGCGAGGAAGGCTCCGGCGTTGCCAAAAACGCGGAGTACCTGCTGCTGTCGGCTGGAATTCCGTCCAGCTCTGTAGAAACGGTGAACATGTCCTACGCAGAGTCTGCGCAGGCGCTTGAAAACGGTGAAATTGACGCGTTCTTCGTAATTCTGGGAGCGCCGTCGACAGTGGTTTCAGAGCTTGCCGAAAGCACGGACATCAGCATAATGCAGCTTGACGAGCGCACAGCAGCCGCAATGACCGGAATCTACCCTGGCTATTACAGCATGACGATCCCGGCGGGTACATACCGCGGTCAGGACGAGGAAGTGAACACGGTCGGAGTAAAGGCGGTGCTCACTGCGGAAGCCCGTGTCAGCAGCGAGAGCGTACGCGCAGTAACAGCCGCGCTTTTCGAAAACGCAAGCAGCATAAAATACACGATGACCGTACCCGCACCGGATATCGAGTTTGCGGTGACAGATATTCCGTGCGGGTTCCATCAGGGGGCGGCGGATTACTATTCGTGGAACGGCGTGACCGTAAGCACGGGATCTGTTCCGGAGGTCAGCAGACCGTTATTTGTGACCCGTGGAGATTAAGGAGGATATATTTTTGCACGTTTTAAATATCGACATGTATCAGACTTTAGCGTTTGCTGTGGGGGTTCTGTTCATAGGCGGTTTTCTGAAAAAGAAGATAAGCATACTTGAAAAATTCTGTATTCCTGCGCCGGTCATCGGCGGACTGATTTTCGCGCTGGTCTCCTGCCTGCTTTATGTGTTCGGCATTGTGGAGTTCAACTTTGATGAAACGCTGAAAAATGTCTGCATGGTGATGTTCTTCACCTCGGTAGGCTTTCAGGCTAATCTGAAGGTGCTCAGGGCGGGCGGGCTGAGCCTTGTGATTTTCCTTGCCTGCCTGTTCGTGCTGATAGTTGTTCAGAACCTCGCCGCTGTTGGACTTTCACAGGTGCTGGACATCAGCCCGCTTATAGGAATGTGCACCGGCTCGATACCTATGGTTGGGGGTCACGGCACGTCGGGAGCGTTCGGCCCGGTGCTCGAGGATTTCGGCGTCGAGGGCGCGACGACATTCTGTACTGCGGCGGCTACGTTCGGTCTGATAATCGGTTCGCTGATGGGAGGACCCGTCGCGCGCCGTCTGATAGTCAAGCACGACCTGATGAAAAACGCAGTCTCCGAAGACGCGACCATACTCGCCGAGGAGGAGCAGAAGCACCACCGCTCGGTCAGCATGTACGCTCCGGCGGCGTATCAGATAGCGATAGCGATGGGTCTGGGAACGGTCGTTTCCTGGGCGCTTTCACTGACCGGAATGACGTTCCCGGTCTACATCGGCTCGATGATAGTTGCAGCTTTCATGCGGAACATCGACGAGTACACCGGTTCTTTCCATATCCACATGGGTGAGATAAACGACATCGGCGGCATATGCCTGTCGCTGTTCCTGGGTATCGCGATGATAACTCTGAAGCTCTGGCAGCTTGCAGAGCTTGCGCTTCCGCTTGTTGTGCTCCTGGTCGCGCAGGTGATAATCATGGCATTGTTCTCCTATTTCGTGGTATTCAACGTGATGGGCAGGGACTACGACGCTGCGGTGCTCAGCGCGGGCGTGTGCGGTTTCGGAATGGGCGCTACTCCTAACGCGATGGCGAACATGCAGGCGATAACCGAGAAGTTCGCGCCGTCCGTAAAGGCTTATCTTCTCGTACCGATAGTCGGAAGCATGTTCGCGGATTTCATCAACAGTCTGGTTATAACGTTCTTCATTAATATTCTTAATTGAGCAAATGGAGGTAGTTTTATGAAAGATAAAAAGAATAAACTGGATTTCTTCTCGGAAAATCTCGCGTTCCCGGAGGTGCATGTAGATTCCCAGAAAAACACCGACGATAACGAGCCGGCGGATCCTCACGGCGATGTCGCGATAGATAATCTCGCCGTTCCCGAGGTCAAGGTGAAGGACCACAAAAAGAAATGGGAACCTCTAAAAACCGGTTTGAAAAGGGAAAATGGGTAGAGTGCGCCGAATGCGATGAAAGCCGACGAAGTAAGGCTGTATGCCTTACGAGGAGGTTTGAAGAAGCAGTCGGTGTGCTATACACATTTTCACTCAAACAAGGTTTTTAGAGGTGACCAAATAAAAAAACCGGCAGGTCGGAAGGTCTGCCGGTGTTCTCTTGCAGTCAATTGTTTTCGCCGAACATCATCTCAACGAATTTCAGCGTGTATTCGTTCCAGAATACCATATCGTGGCTGCCTTTGCTTTCAAGGTAAACATGCGGGACTTCAATGGCCGTGAGATAGCGGTGGAACTCCCGGTTCTGCTCGAGCAGGAAATCCTCCGTGCCGCAGGACATGAATATCTCAGGGATACACGCCCCGGAGTCCTTCAGGCGTTTTACCAGCACCTCCGGGTTGCTGTCGCTTTCAAGAACTGCGTCGAGGTCGCCGAAGCACTCGTGATAGTAGTCGTAGTTCGCGACGCCGTTGTCCTCGCCGGGCTTCATTCCGGCGATCTGATGAACGATCAGAGCCGAGGACATCGCCGCGGTCTTTCCGAAGTTCTCCGGGTAAGCCAGCGCGGTGTGGAGCGCTCCGAAGCCTCCCATCGACAGACCAAGCAGGAATGTGTCCTCAGCAGAATGTGCCAGACCGAAAGTCCGCCTGATATAATTCACAAGCTCATCGCCGACGAATGTGCAGTACTTATGCGCGGTGGAAAGCCCGTCAAGCCAGAAGCTGTTCTCGCCGCCAGGGGCGATTACCGCGAAGCCGTACTTCTGCGCGAGCCATTCCGGGACCCAGTTTCCGGCGTCCCCGGTGTAGCCGTGCAGCAGAAATAAAGTCCGCATTTTCTTGGGAGTGTCCTCCGGCTTGTCGTTTGGAATGTACATTTCAAACCGGATATTCCGGTTGAGCGCCTGGGAAAAGTATTTGATAGAAAGTTGAGCCATGCTGCACCTCCGAATATTTATTAAATTGATTTTACCCCATTCCAGAAGATTTGTCAATGATCCGCGTAAAATTTTTATTTAAAACAGGCAGATTTTCCTGGCCTGGCATGTTATAATTACAGAAGGGAAACGAAAGGGGTGGTAATGTGTTCCAGATAACACACGAAAATGCGTCCGCGCTATTTAGACAGTACGCGAACGCAGTCTACCGCATAGCGCTGGGAATAGTGCGAAGTCCGGAGGAAGCCGAGGACATACTCATGGACTGCTTTTCCGCAGCGATACATCACGCCGGGGGATTCAACGACGAGAATCACCTGAAGAACTGGCTCATGCGAATGGCGGAGCACCGCGCTCTGAACGTGGTAAAATCGGCGAGGGTGAAACGCAATGTTCCGCTTGAAGCCGCCGAGGAGGTCGCGGCTCCGCAGAAAGCGCAGAACGAGCTGCTGGACACGGTTATGAAACTGCCGGATATCGTCAAGGCGGTGATCTACATGTTCTACTATGAGGACATGCCCGCAGCAGATATCGCAAAGACTCTGTGTATCAGTGAAAACACGGTCTACAAACGCCTTGCCAAAGGCAGGAAGCTGCTGAAAATATCTTTGGAGGAGGGACTGTAATGACTAAAAAAGAACTCAGAACTATGTATGATAAAATGTCGCTCTCCGAGGAAAGAATGACGGAGCTTGAAAAGCGGCTCGACGACTGCTTTGACCACGAGCCGGAGAACATCAGTGATTTCGAAGAAACCGAGCTTATGCAGTTCAGCCAGGAGTACAAGCCTGCACCGCAGCGCAGAAACCCGCTGAAAATCGTGGTAACCAGCGCGGCTGCGGCGGCTGTGGTCGCCGTGGGAGTTACAGCGGCGTTCAAAACCGGGATAATTCCTACCGGGACGCCCGTTTCAGAGTTTACCCCGGACGTGCAGACCGAGGAAACCGCTGAACCCACTCAGGAGGCGGTAAAGCACGGCATAACCTCCGCCGACCTGCCGGAATATCCGAACAAGGGAATTCTGGACGACGGCTTTTATAAACTGGACAGCGAAACCTTTGACGAGACCGTCGTGAACGATATCAAGGGGCTGAGCCTGCAAAAATCCGTTCTTGTTGCCGCCATGACCGTGACCGACTGCGACTACGAGTGGGGAAGCGGCGACACAGTCTACACTGTCACCATTGATACAGCGTACTACAGCCAGATGGGAATAGATCCGGTGGGGCGTTCGATAAAGATTCTCATGCCCGGCAGGATCAGTTACCAGTACGAGGGCTGTCCGCTCTATACAAAGGGAGACAGATTCTTTGCGGCCCTGCGTAACGGCGAGCGATTCTACGAGGTATCAGCCGCGCAGACCATCGCCGATATAATCACCATTGACGGCGTAGATTACGCCGCGGCGCACAGCAAAAACCTCCCGGTGATATATAATCACGCCGGCGAGGAGGTCCTCACCTACGACCGCACCGTGACAAAGAATCCCGCAAAATATTACGGTGTCTATGCCATCAGCGAGTATGGACAGTATTACGCCGGGCTTGCCGAGCACGACGATAATCCAGTAGTGACATCTGATGATAAGGTCGACGTTTCCATGCTGTCTTTCTATATGGACGCAGAAGTTCTGACAGAGATATTCGAGCCGAATTTCTTCGGAAGCTGGTCTATCCAGGACTACGACCCCGATTTGGACTTCAGCCATGATATTTCCCTGGAGTACGATGTCAGCTATGCATTTTCCGATATTTTCAGACCGATGAACGGAATCACCTGCGGCGGCTTCTCAATGGACAGCAAGGCGTTCTACATGCTGGACTACACCAACGGAGCAAATCTGTGGGTCGTATGGAAGGACGAACCCGAGAGCCTCTACCGCTATGAGGGCGTTGGAATGCGCGACCGTTCCGACTACCTCGTGGCATACAACCGCAGAGACGGCATAGTATCGCCGGAAGTGTCCGTTCCTTCAAGCATAGGTCAGCTCGGTCTGCTGAAAACACTTTCCGAGTATGGCGACAGCATCTGTGTGATACCCTCCAGAGACGGGCTGAGGTATAACGAAAACGCCTTAAAAGGTACGCTCGCCGGGACGGTCATGGACGTCCTGGAGAACGGCTCCGCAGAATACGCAGGCGTAACATGGAAACGCGCTCACATCGACCGTTACAGCGTTGCGAACATCGACCTCCCGGAGGAGCAGAACTGGCTGCTTGAAAAGTCAGCGGATAAGCTGTCGATAACGGTGCGCATGTTCAACGCGGACGAAAAGTGGCGCGACGCAGATTATTTGCTGGACTATTCAGGCGAGTTCTACAGGAATTTCCGCGTGGATTTCACCAGAACAGATTCCGGCTGGGGCTGGGAATTTTCCCCGCTCTCCGGCGACCCATCGGACATGGATAACTTCTTCTCCCCGCTGACGGACCTCGATATTTTCCCGCCAGTAATGGACATCGGCGAAACTTCACCCGAGGTCTCCGTCGAGTACTACGCGGTGGAAAACGCCGGACTTACCGACATCTACGCATTGCGCACGATCAGAGGGGCTTCCGGCACAGTTTACGAGTACGATCTCTACTACCGCGACCCGCACACCGACTCCTACACCAAGCTGAATTACAGCGAGACCATGGATTTTTTAGTCGATGACAACGGCAGCGTTTTATCTGCGTCTATAGATGAATCTCAGCCGCGGCTGGCGCGCTACAAGCATGGCGTTGTAACGGCGTCTGGCGTGTGCGGCTCCACTATGGCGGTGCAGGGAGAAATCGAGCTGATACCGCACGGTGATTTCGTTGTCGTCGCATACAACGACCCCGACGGCGGAAGATATACCGTTCTTGAGCGTACGAGCCTGTTTGTTGCAGGCTGCTATCAGCAGCGTTTGCTGAAAATCACCGACGACAGCCTGGAGGTGCTGAACGAATACGACGGAAGATATACCAAAATAGAGTTTGACGACGAACTGCAGATACGTGCAGTCGAGAAAATAGCCCAGCAGCTATGGTTCAACTATGTGGTAGGCGCTCCTGTGGGTACAGGCGAGTATATGGTCATTACTGATGGATACATGGGCAGGGTCATTGCCGATCCGGAGCTTCGCACCTACCAGGGTATCCTGAATCAGTTCAAGGAAGTGTACACGGAAGAGGCGGCATTAGACGCGATGAGCCAGGTAATAGGTCACTCAGTCTGGGAAGTGGACGGCAGGACCTTCACTAACGATGGCGCGCGCGGTACAGACATTTCCATCTGGAGCGTGGGATTCTCCATTCCGGAGGAGACCAAAACCGACTCCACAGCAGTGCTGGATTTCACCATAACCTACACGGATTTTGATACTGACGGTCCCAGCGACAAGAAGGATCACTACACGATAAACGCGGTCAAGACGGCGGACGGCTGGCGGCTGGACAGATTCTATTATCCGTATTAACGGGGTTAGTTCTGAACCGCAAACCCGCATTATAAAAGGAATTGTAGCGCTGTATACTCAGCGCAGGCCGTACTCTGATCAACAAAAAGGACGCTTTTTCAGAAGGCGTCCTTTTTCTATATCAAAAGTTCTGCTGCCGGGCACAAAATCCAGGAGTGATTTTGTGTTATAGCCGGAACTGGTTCGCTTCAAATATGCCCTAATAATCTGAAGGCGTTATCTGTAAAGCCGCAGGATCTACTTGTCTGCTGAATTGTTTGCGAGCTTCTTTGCAAGCTGTATCCCGATGAGAAGCAGGACAGGGAAAACGATAGCGGCGAGGATACCGGCGCGTAGCTCTCCGTTAAAGCACCCGGAAATGAACCCTGCAAGCGTAGGTCCGCCGGAGCAGCCTACGTCCCCGGCAAGCGCCAGCATTGCGAACAGAGCCGTACCTCCGCCTTTGACCGCAGCGGAAGCCTTGCTGAACGTTCCCGGCCACATTATCCCGACCGAAAATCCGCAAACCGCACAGCCGACAAGTCCCACAGCCGGAAGCGGAACCAACGAAATGCAGAGATACGCGGCAATGCAAAGCAGACAGCTCATTCTCATGAACTTGTCGAGGTCGAGCTTGTCGCCGAATTTACCGTACAGCAGACGAGAAAGCCCCATCAGCGCGGCAAAAGACATAGGCCCTGCGAGGTCGCCGATAGTCTTGCTTACGCCGAGACCCTGCTCCGCAAACGTGGAGGCCCACTGGCTCACCGCCTGTTCGCTTGCTCCTGCGCAGAGCATCATCAGCATCATTACCCAGAAAATTTTCCGGGTAAAAAGCTGTTTCAGAGTAAGTCCGGTCCCGCCCTCCTCGTGAAGGGAATATATCGGAGCCTTCGCGAACAGAATAATGTTAGCAGCCGGAACCACAGCCCAGCAAACAGCGAGTATCTTCCAGTTCTCAATGCCGAACAGTGTGAAAAACAGCGTGGAAATAAGAACTACTCCGACATGTCCCCAGCAGTAGAAGGAGTGCAGAAGGCTCATAGCCTTTTCCTTGTTGTCAGTGGGGCAGGCTTCGAGTATCGGACTTATCAGTACTTCTATAAGTCCGCCGCCAATGGCGTAAATGAATACGGCGATCAGAATTCCGGCGAACGGGTCGGGGAACGCTCCCGGCAGGACTGTCAGGAGGACGAGCCCGGCTGCGGAGCATACATGCGCTATTATCGCTGAAGCTCGGTAGCCTATCTTGTCAACGAATCCTGCTGAAAGCATGTCGATAACGAGCTGAATTCCGAAATTCAGCGTAATTAGCAGCGTTATCTGCGTCAGCGGAATGCTGTAGGTTTTCTGGAATGTAACGAACAGCAGCGGCAGGAAATTATTTACTATAGCCTGTACGATGTATCCTATAAAGCAGGCGTACATCGTGAGCTGGTAATTATTTTTTTTCATGGAGTTGCCCTTTCTTTTTGTCGATTTGTCGATTAATTATATCTGAATCCGGTTCAGAATTCAATCGCCAAAATCTACGAAAATTCCGGCGCATTCACAGGGTATTTTTAGTGAAGTTCACACTGCGGCGAATGCTTGACATCGCGGCGCTTTTGGTGTATCATATTTACATGGATAATAAAACCGGATTAAGATTCAGCTAAAGATGATATTTCCGCATGAAAGGGACATATGGATTCAAATTTGCTTAAATATATGGCGTTTATCAGGACGGTGGAATGCGGCAGCTTCACAAAAGCGGCGGAGCAGTTAAATTATTCGCAGTCCGGAATAAGCCGCATGATAAACGACCTCGAAACAGAGTGGCACGTGAAGCTCCTTGAGCGCAGCCGCGCGGGAGTTCGCCTTACCTCCGACGGGCTTACGCTGCTGCCTTATGCAAAAAGCGTCTGCGAGGACTACCGCCGCCTGCAAATGCAGATCGACGACCTGAAAGGGCTTCAGACAGGAATAATTCGCATAGGGACCATAGCAAGCGTTGCGGAGCACTGGCTGCCGCGTATAATCAGCCGTTTCAGGCAGGACTACCCGAATATCGATTACGAGCTGCTTATAGGCGACTACGGCGAGATAGAGCAGTGGATAAGCGACGGAAGGGTCGACTGCGGTTTCATATGCTCACCGATACAGCCTGACCTTGATTCCACGGTGCTGGAGCGCGACGAGCTGATGGCGGTGCTCCCGAAGGGACACCCGCTTGCGGAGCACTCCGCGGTACCCATCGAGGAGCTTTGCAGAGGTCCGTTCATGCTGCTTGAGCGCGGAGCCAGGGGAGAAGTTTCCGAGCTGTTCGAGCGGCGCGGACTTGTTCCGGATATCCAGTTCAAAACGCTGGGCGACTACGCAGTGATGTCCATGGTTGAATGCGGCCTGGGTCTTGCGATACTACCGGCGCTTATACTGAAACGCATTCCCTATAATGTGGAAATACGGAGCCTTGCCGAACCCGCCTTCCGGGATATCTGCTTTGTTATGAGAAACCACGAGACGGCTCCGCTAGCTGTAAAGCGGTTCGTTGACTACCTCGGGTACCGGAATTCACATAACTCTCAGATTAATTAGCAACTCCGGCACTTGACTTATTAAATAAAGTGTGCTAAAATATAAAGTTGGAAGCCTCTGTTCGTCAGAAGGCTGTAATTTACAGAAAGAGGGATTTTAAAATGACAAAGATAGATGTGTTCTCCGGATTCCTCGGAGCAGGTAAGACTACCCTTATCAAGAAGCTTTTAAAGGAGGCTTACGCCGGTGAGAAGCTGGTGCTTATCGAGAATGAGTTCGGCGAGATCGGCATTGACGGCGGCTTCATGAAGGACGCCGGCATACAGGTAACAGAGATGAACCAGGGCTGCATTTGCTGCTCTCTGGTAGGTGATTTCGGCAAGGCTCTGGCGCAGGTGCTCGAGCAGTTCCACCCGGATCGTATCCTTATCGAGCCGTCCGGCGTCGGCAAGCTGTCTGACGTGCTCAAGGCTGTCATGAACGTTCAGAGCGACGATCTCATACTCAACACCTACACAACCGTAGTTGACGCGTCCAAGATCAAGATGTATATGAAGAACTTCGGCGAGTTCTACAAGAACCAGGTAGAAACTGCAAAGACCATCATACTCAGCCGTTCCCAGAAGCTTTCCGAGGACAAGCTCGCTGAGGCTCTTGCGATGATCCGCCAGCTCAACGAGCATGCTACCATCGTAACCACTCCGTGGGACGACATCAACGGCAAGCAGATCCTTGAGGCAATGGAGATCAAGAACAGCTTTGCAGAGGAGCTGCTCAAGGACGAGGGGATCTGCCCGGTATGCGGACATCACCACGATGATGAAGATGATGAGTGCGACCATGACCACGAGCATCACCACCATCATGACGATGACGATGACGATCACGAGTGCTGCCACCACCATCACGACCATGATGATGACGAGCATGAGCACCATCATGACCACGAATGCTGCCACCACGACCACGACGAGGACGAGCACGAACATCACCACCACGACGGCGAGTGCGGCTGCGGACATCACCACCATCACCACGGTCACGACGCCGACGAGGTATTCTCCAACTTCGGCGTTGAGACTGCGAAGAAGTTCACCAGGGAAGAGCTTGAGAATGCCCTGTCCAAGCTGTCCGGCGAGGAATACGGCACAGTACTCCGCGCTAAGGGCATCGTTGCAGGTGCTGACGGCGTTTGGTACCATTTCGACTTTGTTCCCGAGGAGTACGAGGTACGCACCGGATCGGCTGACGTCACCGGCAGAATGTGCGTGATCGGCGCAAAGCTCGCCGAGGACAAGATCAAGGCGCTCTTCGGAGTTTAATTTTCCACAAAAGCGAACACCGCGCCCGGGGGCAAAACTCCGGGCACGGTACTATTTTAAGATAATGACAGGAGGAGCAAAATGGAGCTTCCGGTATATATGATAACGGGCTTTCTTGAGAGCGGAAAGACCTCGTTTATCCTCGACACGATAAGCGACAAGCAGTTCTCTAAGGGTCAGCGCACCCTTATAATTGCCTGCGAGGAGGGCGAGGTCGAGTACGCGCCCGATATCCTCAAGGCTGCAAAGGCAGAGGTGGAGTTCATCGAGGACGAGGAGGAATTTAATCCCGAGCACCTCAGCGAGTTGGTGAAGAAGCACCGCCCGACCCAGATAATGCTTGAGTACAACGGCATGTGGAGCCTCCGCACGATGGCGCAGAAGGCACCAAAGGACTGGATATTCTACCAGATCTTCATGTTCGTGGATCATTCCAAGTACCAGGTTTATATGAACAACATGCGCCAGCTTCTGTCCGATAATTTCTCGATCGCGGACATAGTAGTGTTCAACCGCTGCGAGAAAAACAAGGTCGACAAAAAGACGCTCCGCCGCAGCATAAAGGCTCTTAACCCGAAGATCGACATGATGTTCGAGTACACCGACGGCTCAATTGAACAGGGCTTCCAGGGCGACGACGAGATGCCCTACGACCTGAACGCAGACCCAATCGAGATAATCCACGACGACTTCGGTCTGTGGTATATCGACGTTATGAGCAACACCGAGCGCTATCTCAACAGAAACGTACGCGTAAGGGGCATGGTGTTCCGCGCGTCTAACGTCCCGAAGGGGTACTTTGTTATTTCCCGCCGCGCAATGACCTGCTGCGCGAACGATATCCAGGTAGTCGGGATTCTGGTAAAGGCTCCGAACGCCGCCGACTTCAAGGACGGTGCATGGGTGGAAGTAACAGGAAGGATCATCGCCGAGAAGCAGTCGGCTTACAAGGGCGAAGGTCCAGTGCTTAACGCGGCTGAGATAAAGGAAACCGAAGCGGCTCCCAGCGAGCTTGTATACTTTAGCTGATGAACGGAAAAATTTTCACTGTCAGGCTCTCAGCGGACGAAAACGCCGTTGAGATACTTGACCAGACTCTGCTCCCGAACCGGGTCGAGTACCTCCGGCTGGAAACCGCGGAGCAGCTTTACGAAGCCGTCTTTAAGCTCCGGGTGCGCGGCGCTCCGGCGATAGGAGTCTGCGCGGGATTCGGAATGTACGTCCTGGCTCGGAAAATATCGGACGATATTCTGCCGAAGCTCCGCAGGGCGGGGGAGTACCTTGTTTCATCGCGGCCTACCGCAGTAAATCTGAGCTGGGCTGTAAAACGAATGCTAGCCCGCGCGGAACGCGGCTATAGTTCCCGGGATGAGCTGCTTTCCGCCCTCCGGAGCGAGTGCACGGCTATTTGCGACGAGGACATAGCCACCTGCCGAGCTATCTCTGAAAACGGGCTTTCCCTGGTGAAAAGCGGCGACGGAATACTCACCCACTGCAACGCGGGAGCGCTCGCGGCGGTGGAGTACGGCACCGGGCTCGGCACGCTGCTGCTCGGAAGGGAGCGCGGCTATGAGTTCCACGTTTACAGCGACGAAACGCGCCCGCTGCTCCAGGGAGCCAGGCTGACCTCGTTCGAGCTGAACCACGCGGGGATAGACGTGACGCTCATCTGCGACAATGCGGCTTCGCTGCTGATGAAGCAGGGGAAGATACAGGCGTGCTTCGTAGGCTGCGACAGGGTCGCTGCAAACGGGGACGTCGCTAATAAGATAGGAACGCGCTCGGTGGCGATAAACGCGAAGTTCCACGGGATACCGTTCTACGTGTTCTGCCCTGGCTCGACGATAGATTTCGGCTGCGCCACGGGCGACGACATCGTGATCGAGGAGCGCAGCGGCGAGGAAATAAAATCCATGTTCTTTTCCGAGCCTGTCGCTGAGCCGGAGGTCAAATGCTGGAACCCAGCGTTTGATGTGACTGACGCGGAACTTGTGACCGCGATAATCACCGAGCGGGGAATCGCGCGGTATCCATACACAGAATCACTAAAGCGGCTTTACGCTTCGGAGGGAATATGAAAATACGCTTTTACAACGCCAAAATACTTACCATGCAGAGCGAGGATATCATCACCGGCGAGCTTCACACCGACGGCGATAAGATCACGTTCGCAGGCTCTGAGAATATCCCGCAGGGCAGCTTCGACCGCGAGATAGACCTTACCGGCAAGCTGATAATCCCGGGATTCAAGAACGCGCACACTCATACCGCCATGACGTTCCTGCGCAGTTTTGCGGACGATCTCCCACTTAACGACTGGCTCTATGAGCAGGTTTTCCCGCACGAGGCGAAGCTCACCGAGGAGGCGGTGTACGTTTTCACTCAGCTTGGCAACATGGAGTACCTTACGAGCGGAATAACTTCCAGCTTTGACATGTACATGAAGCTGGACAGCTACGCGAAGGCGTGCACCGATATGGGCTACAGAAGCGTTCTGTGCGGCTCCATCAACGATTTTGGCGGAACAGTTGAGGGTATCGAGGAGGAGTATAACAAGTTCAACCGCTTCGACCCGCTGATAAGCTACCAGCTCGGATTCCACGCGGAGTATACGACCAAGCGCGGAACCCTGGAGGGACTGGCGAAGCTGTCGCAGAAGTACAAGGCTCCGATGTACATGCACTCAAGTGAAACGAAGTCGGAGACCGACGGCTGCCGCGAGCGCTACGGGCTGTCCCCGACGCAGTTCTTCGAAAAACTCGGAATGCTCGAGTACGGCGGAGGCGGATTTCACTGCGTGTGGTTCGATGAGGAGGACATGCGCATTGCCAGGGAAAAGGGACTGTGGATAGTTACGAATCCGTCGTCGAATCTCAAGCTGGCGAGCGGGATCGCTCCCCTCTGCGAGATGAAGCGCCGCGGGATAGACCGCATGGCGATAGGCACCGACGGAGCCGCAAGCAACAATTGTCTTGATATGTTCCGCGAAATGTTCCTTGTGACTGCATTGCAGAAGTACCGCGAGAATGACGCGGCGGCGTTCCCGGCGTTTGACGTGCTGAAAATGGCATGCACCGGCGGTGCGCTTGCGATGGGACTTACAGACTGCGACGTGCTGGCTCCCGGAAAGCAGGCAGATCTTGCTGTCATAGACCTCATGCAGCCGAACATGCAGCCAATACACAATATTGCGAAGAATCTCGTTTACGCGGGAACAAAGCAGAATGTAGTCATGACTATGGTCGCCGGAAAAATCCTCTACGAAAATGGAAAATTCACGACGGTTGACGCGAACGAGGTCTACGAAAGGGCTGAGAAGCTCACACGCGAGATCTGCGGATAATACAAATAAGGCAATGCGGCAAGCGTTGCCTTTTTGCTATTGACAATCTCCTTATTTTATGGTAAAATAATAATAACAGTTATTGTTTTATATAATGGAGGGGAAAAATGAATTTTTCACGGCAGAGAGAGATAATATATGAACAGGTGAGAAATTTTCCGGTGCACCCGACCGCCGAGGAAGTGTACCGCGCATTAAAAAATGACAATCCGAATCTGAGCTTGGGAACAGTATACCGCAATCTGAATCAGCTCAGCGAAGCGGGAATGCTTCTTAAAATCCCGATAGCAGACGGCTCCGACCGCTTCGACGGCAGAACCGACCGTCACTATCACATGATATGCGAGAAATGCGGCAGGGTCTTTGACGTTGAGCTTGACTGCCTTGACGCGATACCGCAGACTGTGCTTCAGTCGACGGGGCATCACATAACCCGCGTAACGCTGAATCTGAAAGGCGTTTGCGCTGAATGCTCGGCTTCAGAACAAGGCTCCGAGCAATAATTACATCAGATTTGTGAAACAATTTCCTTTAATAAAAAACGCCGCAGTGAAAATAATATAACTGCAAGGGCGAAGTGAAAACGCTTCCGCTCCTGTAAAAGATACGGAGCGGAAGTTCCGTATAATAAAAAAGGTTTTATTAAAGGAGAACAAGATTATGGCTTCTAATAAGCAGACCAAGAGCGCACTCAATTCCATGAAGATGCAGGCAGCCAGCGAGGTAGGCGTTCCGCTGAACTCCAATGGCTATAACGGCGAGCTCACTGCAAAGCAGGCAGGCTCTATCGGCGGCCAGATGGTAAAGAACATGATCGCAAGCTACACTCAGCAGAACTCTGCTCAGTAATTACGCTGAATAACGCATAAACAAATCCCTCCGCAGCAGCGGGGGGATATTGTTGTTTAAAGAATGATACATATGAGACCGCCGCAGCCTTCGTTGATGATGCGCTGTATCGTCTCCTGCAGCTTCATTCTTGCGTCGGCGGGCATGCGGTAGAGCTTGTTGTGGAGCCCTTCGTTCACCAGCTCGTGCAGTGACTTTCCGAAGATGTTGCTTTCCCATATCTTTTTCGGGTTTTCCTCAAAGTCGGTCAGCAGGTATGCGATTAGCTCCTCTGACTGCTTCTCGCTGCCGACTATCGGGTTTATCTCGGTTGTGATGTTCGCGGACATCATGTGTATTGAAGGCGCGCTCGCCCGCAGCCGGACTCCGTATTTGCCGCCCTGCTTTACTATCTTCGGCTCATCAAGCTTTAGTTCGTCCATCGTTGGCATGACGATCCCGTAGCCGGTCGCCTCGACTTCCTCGAGCGCGCCGCGGACGCGTTCGTATTTGTTCTTTATCTGCGCAAGCTCTATCATGCAGGGCATAAGGTCGCTTTCGTCGTGGAGCACCAGACCGGTAGTCTCGCCGAGTATCTGGTAGAACAGCTCGTTTTTCAGAGTTATGTCGATGACTCCCGAGCCAGTGCCGAGGTCGATATCCTCCGGAATAACCCTTGAGGTGTACTCGCAGGCTGAGATCTCGTCGGCGCAGGATTTTATGCTGCTTATGCCGTCTATCTTCGCGGCGGCGGACTTTATCGTGCTGAAAAGCTCCCTGCGCAGCCAGTGGTCGCGGTCGAGAGCGGTGATCCATTTCGGCATTCTGACGCGTATCTCGCTGACGGGGAACTGCAAAAGAACCATTCCGAGAAGCTCCTTTATCTGTTCCTCGGTGAGGTCAAGGCAGTTTACCGCCATCACCGGCGCGGAGTATTTCTCCTGCATGGAGGCGGCAAGCGCGCGGCTTTCCGGGGAATCCGGCTTCTGGCAGTTGAGTATCACAACGAACGGCTTGTTGATCTCCTTCAGTTCGGAGACTATCCGTTCCTCCGCCTGCTGGTACTCCTCGCGGGGGATATCGGTAATGCTTCCGTCGGTGGTGACGACTATACCGATGGTGGAATGCTCCGTGATGACCTTCCGCGTGCCGACCTCAGCCGCCATGTTGAACGGGATCTCCTCCTCAAACCAGGGGGTCATGACCATGCGCGGAGCCTCGTTCTCAATGTAGCCGATGGCGCTCGGAACTATGTACCCAACGCAGTCGATGAGCCGGACGTTCATCTTGACGCCGCCGTCAAGCACGATGGTGACTGCCTTTTCGGGAACGAATTTCGGCTCGGTGGTCATGATGGTCTTGCCGGCGGAGGACTGCGGGAGCTCGTCGTTTGCGCGCTCGCGCTGGAAATCATCGGCGATGTTCGGGATAACGAGAGTGTTCATCAGCCGTGTGATGAATGTCGATTTGCCGGAACGCACCGGACCTACTATACCGAGGTAAATGTTGCCGCCAGTCCTGCGTGCGATGTCAGAATAAATTGAGTGATCCATGTTTCACGCTCCTTAAACTATCGGGATAACGACCATGCCGGAAAGCTCCGCGCTGCGGTCGGCGATCTCGTTTTCTTCCATGACTGCTTCGACTGTGGTGCCGCAGCGTTTGGCAATGTCCCAGCAGCTCTCGTGCCCGGTGGTGTAGCAGATTCGGAGCGCGAATTCATCGGAGCGCTCCTTCGGCTTATCCTGATGAACCGCCGCGCTGCTGATAACGCTGAACTGACTTGAGTCCGTAAGCTCTGCGGAGATATCAGCCTGCACCGTGACGTCAACGCTGCCGTCCGAGCGGATAGCGAATCCGGTGTTGCTGACCGAAGCACGGCAGTTTACAGAGGTGTCCGGGGTGACGTTCGCGGCGGGTATCGTATGCTCGAAGGCTTCCTGCTTCTCAGCGACGAACGGCGTGCCGCCCGCGCATTTTCCAATCACCGTCATGCAGACCTGCCCGGTCACGAGCAGTCCGTTTTCGCCGTCAGGGCGGCAGGACACGCCGCAAAGTTCGCCGCGGCAGTCCCAGATAGAATCGACTTCGCCGCCGTCGCATGCTACCGTTGATTTCACCGAAGCCTGGGAATCCGCGCGGCGCTGGTCGGTGGGTATTTTAAGCGAGGCAGTGGTAAGCTCGGTTTCGTATTCCGTCGAGTAGGCGTCGCAGGGAATCGCCACGGTGGAGGTCTGGACGGCGCTGCACCGGCACTCCATCTTGAGTTCGCAGGAGATAACGCCGCTGTCGGATTTTGGAACAAGCTCGCAGTTTCTGACGATGAATTCCGGTGTGCAGGAGTGCTGGTCGGAAAGCCCCGGCATATCCAGTATCTGGCTGACCGGGATATCCGCAGTCATTTTTTCGAGTTCGTCGCAGCCGCTGTGCTCGTCGGTGTGAACTCCATATAGCGCGCTTATGCTGACCGTCCCCTTGACTACCGCCTTGTTCGCGATAACTCGCAGATCGTCGATGCGCGGAACGGCGTCGCAGCTTATTATGTAGTCGATCCCGGGAGCGCCGGTCTCGATGTCCTCGCGGACGGCGAGCTGTTTGTCGGCGTAGATAGGCTCGGTGCAGCAGCTTACCTCCTGGGTGAGCACCTGCATGCCCTCCGGCAGCGCGGGCAGGGTGAATTTCGCAGGGCAGGTGACGGTAATGCGGCAGCTGATCGCTCCGCGGATATCGAGCCTCCTGCTGCTGACCGCGCGGCAGTTGCAGTAGTCGGTGCGGGGAACTGCGGTGATACGTGGTTCACCGCAGAGGTTCTCGGGTTTTCCGGCGATATCCACCGTTTTCGACCAGGTGTACCTCTGCTCGACGCAGTGCAGCGCGGTGCTGTTCTCAGCGAGGTACAGCACTTTGATGAGCACTACTCCGTCAAGCATTATCTTGTTCCCTGATACCGCAGCGGAGATCACTCTCGGCGACAGACAGCATTTAAGTATCCTGAAGATCTCCGGGTAATAGTCCGGCAGCACATGGTCAAGCTCAACGCCCTGCTCGGTCTGACCGTCGAAAAGGGTCTCGGTCATGAACACCGCGTCAGCTTTTCTGTTCATTTCTTCCATTGTATCCTCCTTCACGGGTGCGTAGGTATTGCTTTCAACAGCAATATATGCTTGTTCGGGGGCTTATATGATGAGTTGTACGGAAAAAATATCCGGGGCGAAAAAATGTGCCAAAAAGTATTTGATTTATAGAGAGATTTGTGCTATAATAAATATGTACGCACTCAGAGTTCGCATTGCGCGCATTTATAGTTCGTATCACTGCATAATCTCACATGTAACTGAAATAATATATACAAAAATTGTTTCAGGAGGAAAATTCAGCATGTGCGATGAAAACAGGAATGAAGCTCCGTTTACTGAGGAGCAGAACCAGCAGATGATCGACAACGGAATGATAGCGACGGTCAACGCTCCGCATAACATACACTGTCTGTCGATAATCGGGCAGATCGAGGGACATTTCCTTCTCCCGCCACAGACCAAGACCACGAAGTACGAACACCTGATACCGGCGCTCGCAGCAATAGAGCAGGACAGCACGGTGGAGGGGCTGATGGTGGTGCTGAACACGGTCGGCGGCGATGTGGAGGCGGGACTTGCGATCGCGGAGATGATAGCGGGAATGTCGAAGCCGTCGGTTTCGATAGTGCTCGGCGGCGGGCATTCTATAGGAGTTCCGCTGGCGGTCAGCACCGATGTGAGCTTTATAGTTCCGTCGGCTACGATGACGATACACCCGGTCCGCACGAACGGCATGGTGCTAGGAGTTCCGCAGACAATGACGTGGTTTCAGAAAATGCAGGACAGGATAACGCGGTTTGTGACCGAAAACAGCCGCATGAAGCCGCAGCGCTTCCGTGAGCTGCTGATGGAAAAGGACGAGCTTGTAATGGATATCGGAACTGTCCTTGAAGGCAGCGAAGCGGTCAGGGAAGGGCTGATAGACCACCTCGGCGGGATATCCGACGCGGTGCAGTGCCTGTACTCCCTCATTGAAAAGCGGAAGCCCGCAGAGCCTGAAAAGCCTGCGAAGTCCTCAGCGAAGGGGAAGAAATCGGACAAAGCAGAAAAGTCCGCCAAATCAGAAAAAGCGGAAAAGCCCGGCAAGACCACTTCGCACACAAAGCCGCTGAAGCCCTCTGCGCAGAAAACCGCATTCGTGCAGCTAAGACCCGCCGAGACCCAGAGCCGCAGGAGCGCACTGAATTCCGCAGACTGGCATGGCGACAGATAACCCGCCTCCGGGCGGATACATAACGATACATAAGGGGAAAAATATGGACATAATTACGGTAATTATTCAGGCAGTGGTGCAGGGACTGACAGAATTCCTGCCGGTTTCAAGCTCGGGACACCTGTCGGTAGTTCAGCATGTGACCGGAGTCAACGGGGAAGCGGCGCTCGTGCTTTCGCTGGTGCTCCACCTGGGAACGCTTGCAGCGGTTTTCGTAGCCTTCTGGGGCACGATATGGGGCATGATAAAGGAATTTTTCCTTACTATAGGCGATATCTTTACGGGAAAATTCTCATGGAAGAACATGAACGGAAACCGCCGCATGATGTTCATGGTGATTATTGCGACGGTGATTCTGGTTCCGTTTTACCTGGTCGAGGGATTCTTCACCGGAAGGCAGGGCGACGGCGACATTGTCTTCGAGGGAGCCGCATTCCTGTTTACTTCGCTGATTCTGTTCCTTTCGGACAGATTCGGCCACGGCACGCGCACGGCGGAGCAGATGACCGTCAAAGACGCGGTTACGGTCGGGCTTTTCCAGGTCGTCGCGCTGTTCCCGGGCGTTTCCCGGAGCGGCTCCACAACGGCGGGCGGACTGCTCTCCGGCCTTGAAAAGGAGACCGCGGTCACATTCGCGTTTATACTCGGTATACCCGCGATACTCGGCGGCAGCGTACTGGAACTCGGCGACGCGCTGCATTCTGACATGGAGCTAGATTGGGTCGCTCTCGGAATAGGATTCGTCATCGCTGCGGTCGTCGGAATCCTCTCGATAAAGCTGGTCAGCTGGCTCGTCAAGAAGGACAGGTACAAGATATTCGGAGTTTACACCGCCGTTCTGGGCGCAGCCTGCGTGGCAGCGGGTCTGTGGGAGCACATTTCCGGAATCACGCTCCATTCCCTCATAATGGGCTGAAATCACGTAAAGGAAGTCGGATAAAATGGCTGAGAATAAGACAACAAGACCGCGCTCCGGTTCCTCGAAGGGCAGCACCGGGCGCTCAAGACCATCAAAGAAGGCGCTCGAGGCTGAGCAGCTCAGGCTCCGCGAGGAGGCTCTGAAAGCCAGCATGCGCCGTCGTCACATCGCAACGGTGATAATGTTCGCAGTCGGGATCGTCCTGACGCTCGCAGCAGTTATTCCCGCCGGGGAAGGCGAGGGCTGGCGCGGATTTTTCGACCTAATGCATGGGCTGTTCGGTTACTCCGCTTTCCTGGTCGGACCCCTTCTTATTTTTGTTGCGATACGTCTTTCCGCGTTCAAGGAAGGTCACAAGCTCGGCATGGACGTGCTCAAATGCGTTGGAGGCATTCTCCTGCTGTGCGCGGCGGTGCAGATTTTCTCCGTCGGAGCTGTTCCGGGCGAGAATTTCGGCGAAGTGATCGCGAATCTTTTCAAGGACGGCAAGGAGTTCCGCGGTGGCGGCGTGTTTGCGCTGTTCATCGGCGGCTTGCTGCTTCTGCTGGGCAGGCTGGGAGCTACGATACTCATTATAATTCTGATCCTGGTATGCGTGCTTCTCTGCACCGGGATCACTGTTGCGGACTTCACCGACCGCATGGTGAAGCCAGTCCGCAATGCGAAGGATAAGGCGGTCGAGCACCACAACCGCATACGCGAGGAGAACCGCATAGCCGCGGAGGAGCTCCACATGCAGCAGGACGAAATAGAGAAAATACAGGCGGAGATAGACGCGGAGCAGCAGGAGAAGCGCTCCGTAGCCGAGCTGAGCCGCGCCGTGTTCAGCGTTTCCGACCCGGAGGAGCAAGAGCCGGAGCCGATAGTCGAGGATACGTCGGCGCATACTGAGCCTGAATCCTCTGAAAAGCCGCATATAATCGAGGTTCCGCGTCCCGAGCCGGTGAAGCCCGCCGAACCCGAGCTTCCCGCCGAGCCTGACCCCGCCGAAACTGAGCAGCTCCTTGAGGAGCAGCACGAGGACAGCGTGGACTACATGGCGGAGATAAAGGACTACATAATGCAGAAAAACCGCGCGGTTCTTGAAGAAGCCGAGCGCTCCGAGAAGGATCCTCTCGAGGACGAGGATGCGGAGCTTGTTCCGATAATAGACGCGCTGCACCGTTTCAAGGAGGAAAACCCGGAGAACGCTCCGGTGAGCAGCATTCAGGATCTCCCGGAGAATTCGATAACAAGCTCCGAGGAAAGCGAGCTTCCGTTCGACCTCGACGATGTTGCCGACGAGCCGGAAACAGAATCGCAGCCGCAGAAGGACGCCGCAGTTCCGGAAACCTCCGCGCCGAAGGCCGCCGAGCCTGAGCGCCCTGAGAATCCGGTAAAGCCTGAGATAGTGGAAGTTCCGCGCCCGGACAGACCCGTAACGCCGCCCCCCGCGCCAGCGCCGGAACGTCCCGCAATGCCGCTTAAAAAGCCGGCTCCGGAGGAACTGAATTTCAGCGATGTTTACACGCTTCCTCCGGTGAATCTGCTGAATCCGGTTCAGAAGAAACTGACTCAGGCTGACATCGACAATGAGATCGACCGCAACTCCAGGAAGCTGGTGGAAGCGCTCCAGAGCTTCGGAGTTCAGACCAAACTTGTAGGTGTGAGCCGCGGACCTTCCGTTACACGTTACGAGCTTCAGCCTGCGCCGGGAGTAAAGATATCCAAAATCACGGGCTTGCAGGACGATATCGCGCTGAATCTTGCCTCCGCCGGGGTGCGTATTGAAGCGCCTATCCCGAATAAGTCGGCGGTGGGAATAGAGGTTCCGAACAAGGCGCGGGACACCGTATTCTTCCGCGAACTGGTTGATACCACGGAGTTCAAAAAGAGCTTCGATAAGAAGCTCGAAACCGTTCTCGGCAAGGATATCAGCGGCGCAATGGTGACATGCAACATCGCGAAAATGCCGCACCTGCTCATTGCGGGAACCACCGGTTCTGGTAAATCGGTGTGCGTAAATTCCATCATTATGAGTATCCTGATGAAATCCACCCCGCAGGACGTGCGCCTGATAATGGTCGACCCGAAAAAGGTGGAGTTCATGATGTACAACGGAATCCCGCACCTGCTTATCCCGGTAGTCACCGACCCGAAGAAGGCGGCGGGCGCGCTGGCATGGGCGGTAAACGAAATGCTGAACCGCTACAAGCAGTTCTCCGACAACAACGTGCGCGACTTCACCGGCTTTAACGAGCTTGCAAAGGACCCGGACAGCGGGCTCATGAAGATGTCGCACATAGTAATATTCATTGACGAGCTGGCAGACCTGATGATGGCTTCCCCGAAGGACGTCGAGGACAGCATAGTGCGCCTTGCCCAGATGGCAAGAGCCGCCGGAATGCATCTTGTTATCGCGACCCAGCGCCCGACGGTCAACGTCGTGACCGGTCTGATAAAGGCGAATATCCCGAGCCGTATCGCGCTGATGGTGGCTTCCCAAACGGACAGCCGCGTTATACTTGACGTAAGCGGCGCGGAGAAGCTCCTTGGAAACGGCGATATGCTGTACATGCCTGTGGGACTTCCGAAACCGGTCAGAGTGCAGGGCTGCTTCGTTTCCGATAAGGAAGTCGAGCGCGTTGTGGAGTTCATCAAGCAGACCTTCCAGGCTGAATACGACGAGCTTGTCATGGAAGAGGTCGAGCGCCAGACTGAGATGGTGGCTTCCGCGCAGGACAGCAAGTCCTCCGGAAATTCAGACAGCGGCGACATAGACACAAGCGACGAGCGCCTGGAGGAAGCGATAGATTTCGTTGTGGAATCCGGAACTTGCAGCACATCATCGCTGCAAAGACGGCTCAAGCTGGGCTATGGAAGAGCCGCGCGGCTTGTCGATATAATGGAAGAAATGGGAATAGTCGGACCTCTTGAGGGCAGCAAGCCCCGTCAGGTTCTGATGACAAAACAGGAATGGGCTGAGAGGAAACTCCAGCAAAGATAAAGTGAGGGAATTAAAATGCCGTTTTTGCCTGTAAGCAGACAGGATATGGAAGAACGAGGGATAGAGCAGCTTGATTTCATCTGCTTCACCGGTGACGCTTACATCGACCACCCGACCTTCGGAATTGCGATAATCTCGCGAATGATCGAAGCGGCTGGGTTCACGGTCGGAGTTATCGCGCAGCCGCTGTGCGACGCCGATTACATGAAGCTTGGAAAGCCGAAGTACTGCTTCATGGTGAGCGGAGGAAACATCGACAGCATGGTGTCGAACTACACAGTTGCGCTGAAAAAGCGTTTCGACGACGCGTATTCCCCGGGAGGAAAGGGCGGCAGGCGTCCCGACAGGGCGCTCACGGTCTATTGCCAGAATCTGAAGCGTCTTTACCCGGACGTTGAAGTATCCATAGGCGGCCTGGAGGCTTCGCTTCGCCGTTTCGCGCATTACGATTACTGGAGCGACAGCGTAATGCCGTCGGTTCTGGTGAGCACCGGAGCGGATTACCTGATGTACGGCATGGGTGAGGTCACGCTGACCCAGATGCTGAACAATTTTAAGGCGGGGCTTCACTTGAAGGACATGCACGACCTGCGCGGCATATGCTACCTCACGGAGCCGGAGAACACTCCGATAGGCGCGGTGCAGTGCGACAGCTTCGAGATAGTCCGCGATAACAAGAAAGCGTACGCAAAATCCTGCCGCAAGCAGTACGACGAGCAGGACGAGGTGTACGGCAGGACGATAGTACAGCGCCACGGAAACATGATGCTGGTGCAGAATCCCCCGCAGCGCAGCGTAACGCAGGCGGAGTTCGACTATACCTACGAGCTGCCGTACATGCGCATGTACCACCCGATGTATGAGAAGGAGGGAGGAGTTCCGGCTATCCAGGAGGTGGAGTTCTCGATAACACACAACCGCGGCTGTTTCGGATTCTGCAACTTCTGTTCCATCGCCCTGCACCAGGGAAGAAAAGTGCAGACCCGCAGTGAGGATTCCGTTTATGAGGAAGCCGTGAAGCTCTCTGAGAATCCGCGTTTCAAGGGATATATCCACGATGTCGGAGGCCCTACCGCGAATTTCCGGCACCCTTCCTGCGAGAAGCAGGAGAAATACGGCATGTGCAAGGGGAAAAAGTGCCTGGCTCCCACGCCGTGCAAGAACCTCATCGCCGACCACAGCGACTATATCAGGCTGCTGCGCCGCCTGCGCTCCATCAAAAAAGTGAAGAAGATATTCATTCGTTCGGGAATCCGCTACGATTACATGCTCCAGGACAAGAACAACGACTTCCTGGACGAGCTGGTGCAGTATCATGTCAGCGGTCAGCTCAAGGTAGCTCCGGAGCATGCCAGCAATAAGGTACTCGACCTGATGGGAAAGCCGCATATCGAGGTTTACGAGGAGTTTGAAAAGCGGTTCTACGCAGCCACGAAAAAGTGCGGAAAGGAGCAGTACCTTGTACCGTATCTGATGTCGAGCCACCCGGGCTGTACGCTTGAAGAAGCGGTGGAGCTTGCGGTGTTCCTTAAAAAGCACAATATCCGCCCCGAGCAGGTGCAGGATTTCTACCCCACACCGGGAACTATTTCCACGGCAATGTTCTGGACGGGGCTGAATCCGTACACGATGGAGCCGGTGTTTGTTCCGAGGACTCCGGAGGAGAAACGCATGCAGCGCGCTCTGCTCCAGTATTTCAAGCCGGAAAATCACGACATAGTTGAAAAGGCGCTTATCATGGCGAAGCGCAGGGATCTCATCGGAACCGGCAAGGACTGCCTGATAGCTCCGTCGCCGCAGAGAGCGGCGCAGCGCGGCGGAAGCTCCGAAAGAAGGAAGCCCGGCGCACGCAGCCAGCAGAGCGCCCCGAAGCAGCAGTACCGCAGTTCCGGACACAACGCAACTAACGACCGCGAGAGGGGGAAACCGAATGGCAGGAAAACAGCGCAGACAAAAAAGCATGCGGGAAAACCCCGCGGCTAAGGTCATACTGGTAGTTTTCGCGGTTTTCATGCTGTTTTCGCTGGTGATATACGCCAACGACGTAATATTCAAGTTTGATTTTATCCCGTCCGCAGACGATATAATATCCTGGCTGAACGGCAAGTCGAACGCAGTCACTGTCGCAGACGGCGAGATAGCAGTGCATTTTATAGATGTCGAACAGGGCGACTGCGAGCTGATAGTTTCCGGCGATAAAACGGTGCTTATTGACTGCGGCGAAAAGATACATTCCGAACGCGTCAAGAATTATCTGAAAAATCAGGGAATACGAAAGCTTGATTACATCATAGCCACCCACCCGCACGAAGACCACATCGGCGGCATGGCGGAGATCATGAAAGAATTCACGGTCGGAACCGTCATCATGCCGGAGGTTCCGTCGTATCTTCTGCCCATGACCCAGAATTTCGAGGACATGCTTGACACGATAGACCGCCGCGGTATTACCGCGGAGTATTCTAGGCTGGGAAGGACGCTCGACCTCGGAAACGGCGCCGTGCTGGAGTTCCTGGCTCCGGTGCATGATGATTATACTAATCTGAACAATTACTCCATAACCTGCCGTCTGGTACACGGAAACAAGTCGTTCCTGTTCACCGGGGACATCGAACGCGCCGCGGAAAGCGACATTCTCAACAGCGGCGAGTACATCAGAAGCGACGTGCTGAAGGTCGGACATCACGGCAGTACATCGTCGAGCACGCCGGCGTTTATCGAGGCGGTAAGCCCCGAGTATGCCGTGATAGAGGTCGGCGAGGGGAACTCCTACGGACACCCGAAGACGGAGGTAGTCAACCGCCTGCTTTCGCATGGCTGCGCGATCTACACAACGATGGACAATGGAAACATAGTGTTTACCTGCGACGGCGAGAACTTCAGAATTTACACCGACCAGCAAACTGGAGATTTCCGGCAGGATACGGAGGATGCCGCATGATAGTCGTTGACAGGATAGAGGAAGATTTCGCCGTAGTGTATTCCGGAAACGTCCGGAAGGATATACCGCTGAGCGAGCTTCCGCAGGGAGTTCACGAGGGAAGCATACTGAGGGAAGTCCCCGGAGGCTACGAGCTTGACGAGGCGGCGGAGCAGGAAAGGCGCAGGGCGATTTCTGAAAAAATGCGCAGATTGTTTAAGTAGACCCACGGAACAGGGCTTCAGGTAAAAATGAAGTCCTGTTTCTTGTGAAATTACACAAAAACCATGCGCTGACATCAGCAATTATAATTAAAACAACGTTTTTTTCTCAAGTCCCTTGTAAGGTGGAAAAAAAAGTAGTATAATAAAGAACGATGTAAAATTCTAATGTGAAGGATCGTGAATTAATTGGTAAGAAATGACTTACGTAACATTGCAATAATCGCCCACGTTGACCACGGCAAGACTACCCTTGTCGACGAAATGCTCAAGCAGGGCGGCGCATTCCGCGAGAATCAGGTAGTAAGCGACCGCGTAATGGATAACAACGCCATTGAGCGCGAGCGCGGAATCACAATTCTTGCGAAGAACACTTCCTGCATGTACAACGGCGTAAAAATCAATATCGTCGACACCCCCGGCCACGCTGATTTCTCCGGCGAGGTAGAGCGTATCCTCAAGATGGTAAACGGCGTTCTTCTGCTGGTAGATTCCTTCGAAGGAACAATGCCGCAGACGAGATTCGTCCTCCAGAAGGCTCTGGAGCTTGGTCACAAGATCATCGTCGTTGTCAACAAGACCGACCGTCCCGACGCCCGCAATAAGGAAGTCGTAGACGAGGTGCTCGAGCTTCTGCTCGATCTTGACGCTTCCGAGGAGCAGATCGACAGCCCTGTAATTTTCTGCTCCGGCAGACTGGGACTTTCCTCCTACGACCCCGACCAGATGGGCACAGACTTCAAGCCGCTTTTCAATAAGATACTTGAGCATATCCCGGCTCCCGAGGGCGACCCCGACGGCGAGCTCCAGGTGCTTGTATCATCCATCGACTATAACGAATACGTCGGCAGAATCGCCATCGGACGTATCGAGCGCGGCAGAATGCGCAAGAATCAGGACGTTATCGTGTGCGACCACCACAACCGCACTGCGCCGTTCAGAAGCAAGATCGTATCCCTCTACCAGTTCGAGGGTCTGAACAAGGTCGAGGTTGACGAGGCAATGGTCGGCGATATCGTGTGCTTCTCCGGTATCGAGGGCGTTACCATCGGTCAGACTATCTGCTCCGTTAACTGCCCCGAGCCGCTTCCTTTCGTGAAGATCTCCGAGCCGACGGTTGAAATGACATTCTCCGTAAATACCAGCCCGTTTGCCGGCAGAGAGGGCAAGTTCGTAACCTCCCGCCAGATCCGCGAGCGCCTGATGAAGGAGACACTCAAGGACGTATCCCTGCGCGTGACCGATAGCGACAAGCTGGACGCATACAATGTAGCAGGCCGCGGTGAAATGCACCTGTCCATACTCATCGAGACCATGCGCCGCGAGGGTTACGAGCTTTCCGTAAGCACGCCGCGCGTACTCACCAAGGAGATCGACGGCGTACTCTGCGAGCCTGTTGAACGCCTCGTTGCAGACGTCCCCGGCGACGCAGTAGGCGCCGTAATGCAGAGCATGGGTCAGCGCAAGGGCGAGATGATCTCCATGCACCCCATCGGAAACCGCACACGCCTTGAGTTCCTGGTTCCGTCCAGAGGTCTGTTCGGTTACAGAAGCGAGTTCATGACCGACACCAAGGGCGAAGGCATCATGAATTCCACGTTTGATTCCTACAAGCCGTACTTCGGCGATATCCCGAGAAGAACTGTAGGTTCCCTCATTGCCTGGGAGACCGGTCCTTCCATCACCTATGGTCTGTTCAATGCGCAGGAGCGCGGTACGCTGTTTATCGGCGCAGGCGTTCCGGTATACGAGGGCATGATCGTCGGCGTTTCTCCGAAGGCAGGCGATATTGTCATCAACGTGTGCAAGAAGAAGCACCTCACGAATACCCGTGCTTCCGGCTCTGATGACGCTCTGCACCTTATCCCGCCGAAGCAGATGAGCCTTGAGGAGTGCCTTGACTTCATTCAGGACGATGAGCTTGTTGAGGTAACACCGAAGAACATCCGTATGAGAAAGGTTATCCTTGAGCGCGACCTGAGACTCAAGAACGAGGCAAAGACCAAGAAGTAACAGAACAGCAGCCGCACGACATCACGCGCGGCTGTTTTTATGAGGTGAGTATGTACAAAGCGATATTATGGGACGTCGACGGCACCCTGCTGAACTTTCTCAAATCAGAAAACGCGGCAATAAAGGAGTGCTTCCAGCATTTCGGGCTTCCGGAATGCACCAACGAGATGGTCGGAGTGTACTCCGCGATAAACGAAGGCTACTGGAAGCTCCTCGAGCGCGGGGAGATCACAAAGCCGGAGCTTTTCACGCGGCGGTTCCGCGATTTCTTTGGGAAGATCGGAGTGACCTGCGATGAAGCGGAGTTCAACGCGCTGTATCAGCGCACGCTTGGGAGCCACATTTTCCCGAACGACAACGGAATTGAGCTTGTCCGGTCGCTGAAAGGGCGCGTCCATCAGTACGCGGTGACGAACGGCTCCGCGGTCGCGCAGGAGCGCAAGCTGAGCGTATCCGGGCTTGACAAGCTGTTCGACGGTATCTTCATCTCGGATAAGGTAGGCGCCGAAAAGCCAGCCACGGAGTTTTTCGACCGCGTATTTGAGCAGATTCCCGAGAACAGGGAAGATGTGATAATCGTCGGGGACTCCCTGACAAGCGACATCAGAGGCGCAAACAATGCCGGAATAGCCTGCTGCTGGTACTCGCCGGAACCCTCCGAGCCTCCCGCAGATCTTCGTATAGACTACACAATAAACGACCTCAACCAGATAACCCAGATAATATAAAAATATCCCCGGAAGCGAGCTTCCGGGGATTCTTTTACATCATCGGAGCAAACAGCCGCAGTATTGCGCGGCCGATGCGCTTGAAAATATTGATGTGAATGCAGTCCGAGTAGGTTATCTCCTGGCAGACCTTGAGTGTTTCGAGGTAGTCGCGCTTTATATCGGGAATGCACTCGCATTTGTACATCCAGGAAGCGCACTCGAAGTGCAGGTAAAGGCTTCGGAAATCAAGGTTGATCGTGCCGACGACCGCCGCCTTGTCGTCCGAAACGAAGTTTTTCGCGTGAATGAATCCGGGGGTATATTCGTAGATTTTCACGCCGTATTTTACGAGCTTACGGTAGTGCGCGCGGGTCACGGCGAAAACGAACCACTTGTCCGGAATGTGCGGCGTGATGATGCGGACGTCAATTCCGCTTTTTGCGGCGAGAATGAGCGCCGTCTGCATTTCGTTGTCGATTACGAGGTAGGGCGTGGTGATGTACACATAGTCCTCGGCGCTGTTGATTATATTGAGGTAGACGTTTTCGCCGACCGGTTCGTCGTCAAGCGGGGAATCGGTGAACGGCACCACAAGGCCTTCTCCGCGGCAGTCCGCGATTTCCTCCGGTCGGGGCATGTACTGGCTGTATTCGTCGGGCTTGCTGTGGGTAAGGAAGTTCCACATTGCAAGGAACATCATCGTGAAGCTCCAGACGCCCTCGCCCTTGAGCATAACGGCGCTGTCCTTCCAGTGACCGTACTTTTCGTATTCGTTGATATACTCGTCGGCGAGGTTAATGCCGCCGGTGAACGCAGTATGACCGTCGATGACAAGAATTTTACGGTGGTCGCGGTTGTTCATTTTCGCCGACCATATCGGCCGGAACTGATTGAACACCCTGCACTTTATGCCCTTTTCCTCAAGAATTTCGTTATACTTGTAGGGGAGGGTAAACAGGCAGCCGATATCGTCGTATATCATGCGGACGTCAACGCCCTCTTTCACCTTCCGTTCGAGGATATCGAGGATAGTTCCCCACATTTTGCCCTCGGCGACGATAAAGTATTCGAGGAATACAAAGCGCTGCGCCTTTTCCAGCTCCTCTATCATTGCGGCGAATTTTGCCTCGCCGATAGGAAAGTAGGTAGTTTTGGTGTTTGCGTAGACCGGATAGCCACCGTAGTTGTAGAGGTACTTCGCCTGCTTTTCAGCGGCGGTGTTGTCCCGGTGGAGGGCGCTCATAAGCTCGTTGTTCTGCGGGAGCAGCAGCCGGGCTTCATCGTTGTACTGCGTCATTCGTTTTCGCAGACGGTCGCCGGAGTGGCTGTTGCCAAAGAAAACGTAGAACATCACGCCGAAAATCGGGAATGACAGGATAGCGAACATCCACGCCATTTTGTAGCTCGGGTTAATGTCCATATTATAAATGTACAGTGAGAGTATCACACCCAGAAGCACGAACGCGAAGTAGGAGTAAGTATACTGCGTGCCGAACGACAGGAATATTACCACCAGGTAGGTGAGCTGTAAGAGTATGCCGATAACGCATACCGTCGTTCGGTTGAATATCTTTTTAAGTAATTTTGTTAAAAAATGCATTTATTGTCTCCTTGCTATGGATAAAACCACCTCTTATATTGTATGCAAAAATTACGGATTTGTCAAGGTCACAAATCCACAAAGTGTGAAAAAAGCGGCAGCTTTGAAGCCGCCGCCTGAATATTTAGTTGTTTTCCGCCTCGGAGGTCTTTTGGGATCTGCCAGAATCCGGCACAACGTAGTAAACACGTTCGTCCGGCTTAGCGAAATCCAGCTTGCTGCGCGCCATATCTTCGATGTACTCGTCCATATCGGCGTCCTCGTCGAGATATCTGCGGATCTCATCGTTGGAGTCCTCCACAGCGGAGGTCTGTGCTACAAGATCTTCATATTGCTGCTCGTAGTTGCTGATGGAAATATTGGTTGACACGATGGAAACAACAACGAACACCGCAACCATGATACCTGCGGTAAATGCGAGCATTTTAAGTATGCTGTGCTTTCTTCTGGGCGTTGTTGCTTCGTATGACCTGAGCCTTAATGACATGACCTGTTTCACTTCCCCTAGTATGAACTTTACGGCTTTCTTTATTATACACTATTTTAACCTTATTTTGCAAGGGTTTGCGGAGCTTTTTTTCAGCGCTCAGGCAAATTTTGTTGATTTCCCCAAATACGCCAGCCCACACATGTGCAATAGCGCCAAATAGTCTGCCGAAAATTCTGCCGAAAAAGCGGAAAACCGCCGACAGAGCCGACCGAACCGCCCCCGCGACCGCATTTTCAACGATGTTTAGGAGCCTTCCGAGCGTTGTAATGTAGGTGAAAATCCCCGCGCCGAACCCGAGCACGGTGTATATCCTGATGTAGTTCCCGAGGGAAAGCGACAGCTTGGTAACAGCGCCGGCGGCGATGACGAAAAATACGATGTCGCAGACGAACGTCACCACCTGGAAGGGAAACATAATGCGAATTATTCGCAGAATTTCATATACGACTGCAAAAATCAGCCCGGCGGCGAACGCGATCATGAAGCAGTCCGGAATCGAATATGCCATAGCGCTCACCTGAAAAGCTTTCCGAACATGTTTTCGGAGCTGCTGAAGCTGTTGTAGCAAAGGCTCTTTATATCTCCGAACATCGACAGATCGCCGGTTTCTGCCTCCAGCGCCCTGACATGGAGATCCCTTCCGCGGACTACCAACTCGCCCATTATCGTGTTGAGAACTATTTTTGTCTCAGAAAAGCTGTCGATGTCCTTTACGCCGGAAATGCGGAGCTCCCGGCGGTTTTCCATTATAACGTTATGCGGCTGCGACGAATTCTGCATAAAGCACCTCCTGCCTGATTTGTACAAGTATATTCAGGCAGGAGGCGTAATATTACAGGTTCAGACGACCTCGTAGAGAGCGGCTGCGTCCTCTTTTTTCGTGAATTCTTTGACATCGAGCACGCGCACCTTGAGCGGCTTTGCGCCTATGCTGATCTCGATGATGTCGCCTTCCTTGACATCGTAGGAAGCGCGGGCGGGCTTACCGTTGACGGAGACCTTCTCCGCGTCGCAAGCCTCGTTTGCAACTGTTCTGCGCTTTATAAGTCTTGAAACCTTGAGGTATTTGTCTAATCTCATTTCAAACCTGCTTTCTGTAAAACAATAGCGGCAGGCAAGCAGCCCGCCGCGTTTTGTCAGTCAAATCGGTTCAGATCAATTACTCGCTTACAGCGTCCTTGAGAGCTCTGCCTGCCTTGAATGCAGGAACCTTTGTAGCAGCGATCTCGATCTTCTCCTTGGTGCGGGGGTTGATACCCTCTCTAGCTGCACGCTCGCGTACCTCAAAAGTACCGAAGCCTACGAGCTGAATGGAGTCGCCCTTTGCGAGGGTCTCTGTTACGGTGTCTACGAAAGCTGCGAGAGCCTTCTCGGAATCCTTCTTGGTAAGACCAGTCTTCTCAGCAATAGATGTAACTAATTCTGCCTTTGTCATGTTGTTTGAACCTCCAAATTAATTATATAATCCAACGGTTACTGACCGTCAAATATCACTTTCATAAGCTCTGCGAGTTCATCCTCTGACATCTCGTCGAGCTTTTTGCCCTTTTCTGCCGCCATTTTTTCGGCGCGGCTGAAGTTTATTATAAACGCATTTGAAGCGTATGTCAAGGCTTTTTCGCCGTCGATTTTCAAAATTCTGTCCAAATTACAAAAATCGAGCAGCATCTTTCCGCATATCTGTTGATTTTGCGAATTGACCTCAAAACCGTTTGCCTCCAGCATATCAAGCTCCGCGCGTATCCTGTCTGCAAATTCCTTTGCTGAGTTCATCGGATATCCGGCTCTTGAAGCGCGCTTGCAGAGCTTTTCTCCGCGAAGCAGGGCAGGGAATGTGTTAGGTACGCTCTCCAGCGTCTCAGTAAAGGTATCCTGGTGCTTGGATTCACGTTTCAGCGCGTCCCAGTTCTTGAGGACTTCCTCGCTGCCGTCCACCTTGACCTCGCCGAAAACATGAGGGTGACGATAAACCAGCTTCTGGCAGATATCATTGCACACATCGTCGAAATCGAACGTTCCGTTTTCACGTTCGATCTGCGCATGGAATACTATCTGGAGCAGCAGGTCGCCAAGCTCTTCGCGAAGCATTTCGGGGCTGTTCTTGTCGATGCCCTCACATACCTCGTAGGTTTCCTCGATAAGATCGGTGCGAATACTCTCGTGAGTCTGAACCTTGTCCCAGGGGCAGCCGTTTTCGGATCTCAGAATTTCGATGATTTGCCTGAGGTCGTCGATACTGTATTTGTCCTTGAAGTCAAAGTTTGCCATAATATACACCAGCCTTTTATTTAAGCCCTTTTGAGGCGATACCTTCTATATATTACCCTATTTTCGCGCTTTTTTCAAGGGGTTTTATAAATTTTTTCCGGCAGATTTTATTAATCGGCGCTTTTTACGAAAATCCAATGTTGAAATTAGTGATATTCCATAAACAATAGCGCCTGCAAACACGGCTGTAATGACGTTCAGAGGTGATGGCAGCGCGTTTTTCACCACCTGGAACACAAGCGCGGCGGAAACTCCGCAGAGCAGCGAGCAGAACAGCGGACGCTTCACGCAGGCGAAAACACTGATCTTCCCGCCGAGTTTTCTTCGTAGAATCAGCGACCCGGCGGCAGCCATCACGATATAACCCGCGGCGGTGGAAACAGCGGCACCGGAGATATTCAGCGCTGGAATTGATATCAGCAGCGGATTCAGCAACGCCTTGAGAGCAACAGCGCAGCACATGAGAATAAGCGGGATATGTGCCTTTCCGATAGCCTGGAACACTCCGAACATAGCCGAAGCGATTATCATGAAAAGACCTCCGGCGCACAGAACCGCGAAGGCTCCGGCACAGGCGCTGACCTCGGCTGTGCGGCTGCGGTACAGCATGGAGAGCAGCGGTTCCGCGAGGACGGCGGCTCCGACGCATGCCGGGAATCCGATAGCAGCCGCGGCGCGGAACAGCGTACAGCAGCCCTGCGCCGCTGCGTTTTCGTCTTTGCGTTCCCATGCGGCGGCGATTTCCGGCACGGAGGTCTTTTCGGTCATGCCAGCAAACGAGGGGATCAGCATGAACATTGTCATTGCGATCCCGGTGTAGCTTCCGTACATGAAGTTTGCAAGTCCGGGAAGTCCTCCGGCGGCGGGTATTATATCAGAGAATTCGCGCTGGAAGTATACAGCGTTCATTTCAGCGGAGGCTTTCAGAGTGCGGGTGACGGTCAGCAGGTCGATGAAGGATACGCAGTTCATTACCAGGGCAGAAGCCGCGACCGGTATTATCTCGCGTATCAGCCGGAATCCGATGACGCGTTTCCTGTCTGCCGGAGTGCTGTCCGGCGCGGGGTATGTGCGGCGCTTTCGGTCGGATATCAGCAGGGAGATAAGACCGCACAGTTCGCTCAGGGAGACCGCCGCGATTGCTCCGGCAGCGGCATAGGGAAGCGCGGCGGCGTAGGCGGAGGAGTAGTCCGCATATTGCATGCCGAAAACGTCCAGCCCGTTATCAAACCGGTATTTTGCATAGAACACCACCCCGTAGCTGAGGGCAAGTCCGGCGGCGGCTCTGGAAACAGCCTCGGCGACTGCGGCGGCTGCGGAAGGAACTACGTCTGAAAGCCCCTCGTGATAGCCGCGCAGCACGGAAGCTATGCAGCATATCATGACCGCGGGGGAAATGGCGATTACCGCCGGAGTGCTTTCCGGAGAGCATGCGATGTGCTCGGCAAAGAATGCGGAAAACAGCGCGACCACAAGCGTACCAGCAAGTCCCAGTACGGAGAACAGCGCGAGAGCCGTCCGGCGGGTGCGGAGCGCGTTTTCCGGGCGTCCTGCGGCGATGTTCTGGGCGGTGAGCCTCATCATTACAGCGGGAATACCCGCGGCGGTCAGGGCGAATACCGGGGAGTAAAGTCCGTACGCGGTGGAGAAGTAGCCCATGCCGGTTCCGCCGAGAATGTTCGCGAGTGGTATTTTGAATACTGCGCCGACTATCTTTGTGATAGTCATGGAAGCGAACAGTATCGCGGTGTTTTTCATATATTTCTTGTTCATCGGAGTTCCTTTCGTTGTATACGGCGTGTCCTGGTAAATTGTATTTGCGATACTGCGTAAATATTACATTAATCCGGGGTGACCAAAAAGGAGGCTGATTCATACAATAAAGCAGCGATAGCATCGCAATTCTAACGAAAGGAGTTTATCCGAATGAACAAGATAAACGAGTGCGAAGCGGCACGGAACGTAGGTTACGCATATGTTCCATGGCAGCGCATGGAAAAGGTGTACCCGCCGAACAAGGCGCTGTGTGTGGGCACGATATTTCCGGAGCTGAATATAACGATCGACGAGTACGAAAGGGGGCTTTGGAATGGGAAATAACATGTATCGCCGTCCGGGACCGCCTCCGCGTCCGCCGCGCCCGGAGTCTCAGCGCACTAACAGCGCAAGCTGCGAGGAGCTCCTTCGTGCGATAGCCGAGGCAGATTTCTTCGCGCAGGATCTGAAACTCTACCTGGATACCCACCCTGACGACAAGCGCGCGGTAGAGATGTATGCGGAAGCGTGCCGTCAGTACATGGCGTGCAAAGCTGCATTCGAGGACAGCTTCTACCCGCTGACTGCAAGCAGTGCGGGCAGGGACGGATGCTGGGACTGGCCCGAAGGCGTCTGGGCACCGTTCAAGTAAGGAGGCGGAGCGATGTTTGTTTTTGAGAAGAGAACGCAGATCCCGGTCTGCATAAAGAACCGCAATCCCCGGCTTGCGGGTATAATACTGGAACAGTACGGCGGAGCCGATGGCGAATTAAGCGCGTCGCTGAGGTACCTTTCCCAGCGGTTCACAATGCCGGATAACATGGGCAAGGGGCTTCTTACGGACATAGGCACCGAGGAGCTGGGGCATCTTGAGATAATCGGCAGCATAGTAGGACAGCTGACCGACGGAGAAGGGGCAAAGAGCTTCGATAAGTATGGGAACGGCGATTACTACGCAGGGCATGCAAACGGAGTTTACCCGGTCAATGCGGCGGGAGTACCATTCAGCGCGGCTTATTTCGCGGTGAAGGCCGATCCGATCGCCGATATCGTCGAGGACATGGCGGCGGAGCAGAAGGCTCGCGCGACTTATGACAATATACTTCGCCTTTCGGACGACCCGGACGTCAACGAGGTGATCAAATTCCTGCGGGCGCGTGAAGTTGTACATTTCCAGCGTTTCGGCGATGCGAAGCGTACTATTTTAAGCAAAAAAATAAGCGATTTCTTAAGTTTTCGGGAAATCTGCGTTTTCCAGAAGGATACATATAATCGCTTGATTTTTCAGCAGTAATATGCTATACTTTAATTAAGGAAAGTAATTCCAATGGCAAACGAGCAAGAATTACCTGACGACCGTAAGGAAAAGGAAGAGATAATCAGAAATTTCCGGCTGATGGACGATACGTTCATGAGCAAGGTGTTCGAGGATAAAGCCTGTGCGGAGCTTCTGCTCAGGATAATCCTCGGTCGGGACGACCTGACCGTGCAGGAGGCTGTAACGCAGTACGAACTGAAAAACATTCAGGGACGTTCCGCCAAGCTGGATATCTACGCTGTTGACAGCACCGGAGCGAAATACGACGTCGAGGTACAGCGCAGCGACAAGGGAGCAGTTCCGAAGCGTGGACGGTATAACAGCAGCCTGCTGGACTGCAACACGCTTGATACCGGAGATAACTTTGAGAAGCTCCTCAAGACTTATGTGATATTCATAACGGAAAACGACTATTTCCGTGCCGGACTTCCGATGTACACGATAACACGGTGCATAACCAACATGGGTAATGCCGTATACGGTGACAAATCGGGCATAATATATGTAAACGGCGCAAACCGTGATGATTCCGCAGTAGGGAAGCTGATGCAGGATTTCTTCTGCAAGGATCCGCATAAAATGAACTATGAGCTTCTGTCCAGACGGACGGAATACTTTAAGGAAAGCAAGGAGGGCGTTGATACCATGTGTAAGTTAATGGAAGATTATGCTGATAAAAGGGCTAGAAAAGCTGCTGAAATAGCGGCAAATGAAAAGTCTATTAGCATTGCATTAAAACTGTGGAACAACGGAATTAGGGACTTACAACAGATTGCTGAGCTAACGGATCTTCCTCTTGAAATGGTCAAAGAACTCTTTAAGGACAAAATTGCATAACATTATTCGCATTATGATTTATCCAAGTAACAACAGTAAGGTTGGTGTTATACCATGTGCAAGTTGATGGAAGATTATGCTGACAAGAGAACAAAGTCGATTGCAGTTGAACTCTGGAAAGATGGGATCAGGGATATCGAAAAAATCGCAAAACTTACCAAGCTTCCTCTTGATGAAGTGAAAAAGCTGTTTGAAGGTAAGTCTGCTTAGCCCTTTTTGATTGAAGCAGGTGTTGATACTATGTGTAAACTGATGGAAGATTACGCTGAAAAGAGGGCTATTCGTGCAGCGAACGAACGTTCAATCAGCATGGCAATGGAGTTATGGAACGATGGCATGTGCGACATGGAGAAAATCGCCAGGCTTACGAAACTTCCTCTTGATGAAGTGAAAAAGCTGTTCGATACTAAATCGGCATAACACAACACATAAAAGAGAAAGGCGCTGTAAAAAAAATCAACACCCAAGCCCGAGCAACCATCCTATGGAAGCTCGGGCTTGTTGATGCTGC
>OLOK01000429.1_pt1 | contig 41227 bp, 64 predicted proteins | sample 1672591 | NCBI WGS metagenome assembly OLOK01 (sample SAMEA3136703, study PRJEB25190) | human gut metagenome | biome: human gut; feature: human-associated habitat; material: faeces | place: Austria | collected 2013 | reverse complement strand
ACCTGATACATCGAAATGCTCATAGCTGTGGCTTATTCACTGAGATATGAAAGGTCGAAAAACCTTGAATTTTCAATAAAAAACACTTGATTATATGAGGAGGTGTTTGGAAAGTGATTAGCGTAAATCAGTGGGCCTATGATTTAGAAAAGAAGATATTTTCTATTGTAAAATCAAGGGCCTATGAAAAGCTGAAATCTAAGTATCCTAGTGTCTATATTACTGACATTGAAAAAAACACTTCTAAAGCAGTATTCCCAACGGTCTATATCCATGAGCTTCCAGGAGTTGAAAAAGCATCAGACCTTGAAGGTTTCTCCATAAACGCAGTGCAGGAAACATTCCAGATTGATGTGATTACCAATACAAGTCAGAACGATGCCAATAAGGTCATGGCGATAGTGGCTGATGAATTTAAACGACTATGCTTTAAAGTAACGGCGATGCCGGAATTTGATGGGACCGGCGAAACGTACAGAAGCACTATGAGAGTGCGACGCATTATAAGTGCAAATGACATATTGTAACACATAAAGAGCGTATGGCTCTTATTTTTTTACAAAAATTTAGGAGGTAATTGGCATGGCTACAGGTTTAAAAAGTAGGATTGCTTATAAAACTATTAATTCCAATCCGACATCAGGAGAATATTGGGCAGGAACTTATAAACTTCTGATGAAAGCGAAAAGTATTCCTTCTCCATTCGGATCTCAGAATATGGTAGATACATCTACCCTTGAAGATCTTGTAGAAACACAGGAAATGGGTAGAAGATCTGCTGGATCTATGGAAGTAGAAGGTGCTTTTGAAAAGAAGTACAAAGATGAAATGGTAGCAAACGAAGGACAGAAGCTTGATTTCATTATCCTTTACGGAACTGATGGTAAAGGTTCTGAAGGCATTTGTGCATTTATTGGTCAAGAGTCATTTGCACCAGGTGAGGCATCAGATGATCATCTGACCGGTACAGCAACGGTATCTGTTCAGACTGTTCCGAAGTGGATCGAGGATGATTACGACGTAGAAGTCGTCGAGGATGCCAATGGATATCCAACATCTATTACTTTAACAAAAAAAGGATAAGCCATCCTTTGTATCCTTCTGATACTTTGCTGCCGGAAACTAATCTTTATCCAGAGTAAAGCAATGAGGATGGCGAAAGCGGCTAAAAATTACGGGAGGTATTTTACCTCCCTTTTCTTACACATTGATATAAGGGAAAGGACTTAAAATGACAACACTTAAATTTGGAGATAAAGAGCTAAAAATTAAATATGGTTACGAAGCTACAATCAAGTCTGGCATTATTCGCGAACTGATGAATATAGATAAGGTTTCTGAAGACATGGAAACTGTGGAAAAGATTTTATTGTTTGTGCCAGAAATGCTTTTAGTTGGTTTACAAAAATACCATAAAAACGAATATGGTTATGATCCTCAAAACTTAGAGCAGAAAAATGCGCGTCTGGAAGAGATGTATGGCCTTCTTGATGATTATTTTGACGGAGAAGATGGAGACATTCAGGCTTTGTTCACAGTTTTGCAGAAGGAGCTTTTTGATAACGGTTTTTTATCCAAAATGTTCAAGTCAAAGAAAATGAAGGAGCCTCAGGCGGTACCGGAGACATCGGAGAACATTCAGAACTGACTTGGCAAGTATACTGCAAAGAAATCAGGCCTTATTGGCTAATGGTGTCTAAAGGTTATGGATTGACAGTATCAGAAATAGACAGCTCATGTCCGGCGGACTTACAACCGTATGCGGATGCATATATTCTCGAACGCAAGCAAAGAGATACTGAGGCATGGATGCAGTGGGGAGCTTATGGCTTATCTGCCGTTGGAACTGCTATAGAGCGCAATTTGGCGGGCAAAAAATCAAGGTCTCAATATACTAAACATCCGGTTATGGGTAGATTTATGGGCAGTTCAGAGAATACAAATGCAGAATCTAGCGAGGAATGCGCTGTTTATGAGATGAAACAAAGAATTAACTTATTAAGACAGTCCGGATTGCCAGAAGGACCGGATTAAAAGGAGGCTTTATGAGTGCAGTTGAAAAAATAATTGAAATTGCCAAAGTAGAAGTTGGTTATCTTGAAAAGAAAACAAAATCTTCTTTGGACAGCAAAACCGATAATACAGGCAGCAATAATTTTACAAAGTATGCCAGGGACATTTATCCATCACTTCAAGGTCAAGCTTGGTGTGACATGTTTGTAGATTGGTGCTTTGTACAGGCTTTTGGTTTAGTAAAAGCCAAACAATTGTTGGGCGGTTTTAGCGCCTATACACCTACATCCGCACAGTATTTCAAAAATAAGGGCCAATACCATAAATCTGATCCAAAACCAGGGGATCAGATTTTTTTCCGCAATTCATCAAGAATTTGCCATACAGGAATTGTTACAAAAGTTTCTGGCGGAAAGGTTTATACGATTGAAGGCAATACCAGTAGTGGTGCAGAAGTAGTACCCAACGGCGGTGCTGTATGTGAAAAGTCATATAACCTTAATAATAGCAGAATTGATGGATACGGAAGACCGGATTGGACTCTTGCAGAAAGCAATGAGTATACTCCTGGGTGGAATCATGATAGTTCTGGTTGGTGGTATGCGGATACGAAATCAACATATTTCAAAAAATGTTGGCAAGTTATCAACAATCATAAGTATTATTTCAACAATGACGGCTATGCAGTGACGGGCTGGCAAGAAATAGGCGGAAACTGGTATTATTTCGAACCAAGATCAGGGCACCCATATGAGTGCGCATTATATCTTACAGATTCAGAAGGAAAGCAAGATGTAGGAATTTTTTAAACTTTAGGGAGATAGGTGTAATTGCTTATCTCTCTCTTTTTTTATTTTACAGAAAAGAGGTGCGAAATGGGAGCAGAAGTGGATTCTTTAGAGATAGTAATTGAAAGTACAGTAGACGAAGCAAATAAAAGCCTTGACGAACTTATCCAAAAATTAGGGCGGGTGGCTGAAGGACTTTCTGCGCTTGCAAAAAATTCTGCTTTATCAGACCTTAGAAAAAGTTTCTCTGCGGCTTCCCAGAATAGTGGGGAAAGTCTTACATCCATTAATAAGCAAATTAAGGATCAAACATCTGGGTTTGTAAAGAATGTTTCAAAGTCATTAGAAGAGATTAGAAAGCAGTATGCGGAAGTTGGTAAGGGATTTACCATGTCCGGTTCTGAAAAGCAAATTCAAAAAAAGGTAGACTCTTTAACTAACGCCTTAGCAAATGCACGCTTGAAACAGCAGGAATTAGAAGCTTCCGGAAATACTGGCGGTCAGTCATACGAGAAAGCTGTAGCAAGCGTTGTCAAGTATGAGAACCAGATTGAAAGTCTGAAATTACAGCTTGAGGCTCTTAGACAAGCTGAAATTGAAGCTGCTGCTGCGGCACAAGAGGTAGCGGCTACAAAATCAAACCCCAATGAGTTTACAGGTACGATTGACGGCGAATTTCCAAAACTTGACGATATGTTTGATCAACACGACATATCTGAATTTTTTGGAGACAATGTTAAAGAAAGCATTGCCGAAGTTCAGGACGCTGTAAAAGTGGCTGCTTCTGATATGCAGTACAATGCGGATGCTATGGCTGCAACATTTGGAGAAGCCGCAGCGCAGATCAGGGACTGGGCGCAGGCTACGGCTGAATACGGCGCGCAGGCAGGGCAGGCTTTTAATAATCCTGAAATGTTCCAACAGACGGCGCAGGGCTTGGAGAATACCAGACAGCAGACCCGTAATTTAGCTGGTGAATTTCGGAATATGAAAGATTTAATGATTAAATCTTTCAAGGACCTCATAAATGGTAATGTCTTTAAATATCTTACCAATTCTGCTAAAGAGTATATCCAGCAAGCGCAAATTGCAGCTGGAATTAAAATTCAGTCAGATGACGGAAGTATTAGACAAGCACCTGGACTTGCGAACCAAAGTGCATTAAAAACATCGGTAGCAGTTGCCAGTCAAGCTATGGGCGGAATTAAAAATGGTATTGCTTCGTTTGCACAATCAATTCCAGGGGTTGTAGGAAAAATCCCACTTATTGGTCGAGCTGCGAAAGAAACAGCATATCTGGCGCAAAAATCATTTGCGGGCATGTCTGCTCCGTTAAAAGCTATCAAAAAACCGGTGCTTGCGTTAGCATCATCGATTAAAAGCAAGCTGGTAAAAGCGTTTTCTGGGCTTACCGGTGCAAGCAAAGGTACTCATAATTCATTATTAAAAAACCTGGGAACGATACTGAGATATGCAATTGGTGTAAGAACTTTATTTGCATTGGTCAATAAACTTAGAAAAGCCTTTACAGACGGCATGCAAAATCTGGTCAAGTACAGCAGTGAAACCAATGCCAGCATGTCATTGCTGATGAATTCCACAAATCAGCTAAAAAACTCTGTAGCAGCGGCAGCATCTCCACTCCTTAACGCACTGGCTCCGGCGTTAAATACTATCATTCAGATGTGTATTAATGCGGCAAATGCTGTTAATCAGCTCTTTTCTGCGCTTACAGGACATGGTACATGGATTAAAGCCAAGAAGCAGACACAAGACTATGCTAAGAGCCTTGGCGGGGCTAGTAAGGCTGCGGATGACCTTAAAACCCACACGCTTGGAATTGACGAACTGAATGTCGTAGACCAAAACAAAAATGGCGGATCTGGTGGCAGCGGTGGCGGCGCAAGCGCTGCTGATATGTTTGAGACGCAAGATATTGACAGCAAGTACAAGGAATGGGCTGATAAAATCAAAGCCATGTGGAATGCTGGCGATTTTACAGAGCTGGGTTCTGCTGTTGGCACTTGGCTCAAAAACGGACTGGACTCTATCCCTTGGGACGGTATCCAAGAGTCTGCAAGAAAGATTGCATCTAGTATCGGAACATTCATAAATGGTTTTGTTGAAACAGAAGGTTTGGCAACATCAATTGGTACTACGATTGGACAAGCAGTCAACACAGCTGTAGATTTTGCAAATACTCTTTTGGATGTTACGCATTGGGACTCTATTGGAAAATTTATCGGTGAAGGCCTCAATGGGATTGTCAACTCCGTTCAATGGGATGAGCTTGGACAAATGTTCGCTAATGGATTAAATGCGGCGTTTACGGTATTAGAAAATGCTGCGACAACATTTGATTGGACTAATTTCGGAAGTAGTCTTGCGCTTAGTTTAAATACATTTGCATCAACTTTTAGCTGGTCTGGAGCCGCATTTAGTCTTAGTTCTGTTGTCACAGGTTTGCTTGATACTTTGATTGCGCTTCTTGACGAAACAGACTGGGGAGCTTTTGGCGAAGGAGTCATGGATTTTCTTGTAGGTATTGACTGGGAAGGCCTGGCAGAGAGATTAGTGAGCTCCGCAGTGCTGATTGTAGAGGGGTTATATGGATTTTTAACTGGTGCAATCACTTCGGTTAATTGGCAGCAAATTGGAATTACCATAGTAAACGAATTAATTAAGATTGTAACCACTATTGATTATGCTGGTCTTGTAAGTAGTGCGTATACGTATTTAGGCGCTGCTATTGGTGCATCATTTGCCTTAGCAGTAGGTGTTGGACAAGCTGTATGGAATCAATTAGTTGCTGGATTTAATGCGACTATAGCATATTTTGATACTTACATTCAGACTGCCGGTGGAAATATTATTCAGGGATTATACAATGGTATTGTAGATGCTTTAAAATCTGTAGGTCAATGGATCCTTGATAATATTTTCACTCCGTTTATTGATGGATTTAAGGCGGCGTTTGGTATTCATTCTCCATCTACGGTTATGGCGGAAATGGGTGGATACCTCATGGAAGGCTTGATTAATGGCATCAAAGACGGTTGGAATAATATCAAAGAGAGTGTTGGAAATGTTGCCAAAGGAGTTATTGACAAATTTAAAGATGTTCTTGGTATCCATTCTCCATCTACTGTCATGGATGAGAATGGTGTTTACCTTATTGAAGGACTGCACAATGGTATTTCTGACACCATAAACGATGTCTATGATATATTCTCTGAGTCTAAGTGGAAAGAAATTGGACAAGGTATGCTGGATGGATTACTTAGACCATTTAAGGGCAGCGATGGTATTGACACAATCAGCACATTCGCTACGGATGCATTTAATACTATTTCCAATACCCTTAGCGAGGAACAACTTGGCTCTATCGGAACGGCTGCTGTATCAGGACTTGCGAATAGCTTTACGACAGCTGCACTGGATCCTATTTTTGGAAATATCAAAATCTCATTGATGAATGCGTGGAGCCAGACCGCTTCATGGTGGCAGGGAACAGCAATGCCGAATTTCTTTAATTCAAATGTTTCTCCGTGGTTTACTTCCGAAAAGTGGAAGACCACAACGGATGGAATGAAAGTGGGTCTCATTGCCAAGTGGGATGAATTTGTGTCTCAGTGGAAAACTAAGACCAATGCGTGGTGGAATACCAACGTAAAGACCTGGTTTACCATTGAAAAGTGGAAGGAACAGGGCGACCACTTCAAAACTGCGCTTCTGGATAAATGGACTGAGTTTGAAACACAGTGGAACACTAACATCAACAACTGGTTTACCAATAACGTGTCTACTTGGTTCACGAAGGAAAAATGGGAGCCATTTGGAATTAACATGAAAGATGGCGTTTATGATGGTTTTAAAGGCATTGTGCAGAAAGTGGGGGAATTGGTCAATGGTATGATTGATCTGTTCAATACTGGACTTTCCAGAATTGCAGAAGCTATGAACAACCTGATTAGCGATTACAACGATGCTGCTGACGAAATGGAAGAGGATACCATTTCTGGTGTCCATTTTCGGGCTATTTCACATGTAGATATTCCAAGGTATGCCGCAGGTGGTTTTCCTGAAGATGGCTTATTTTTCGCAAATCACAATGAAATGGTTGGCCAATTCTCCAATGGCAAAACCGCAGTAGCAAATAACGATCAGATCGTAGCTGGAATTACTGCCGGAGTAAAAGCAGCGGTTGTAGATGTCTTAGCTCCGTACCTGTCACAGATTGCAGACAACACCAAGGAAACTGCTGAAAAGAATATGTCTATTAGCCTTGATGGCAGAGAACTTGTTAGTGGAGTCAATAGTCGGATTAGCAGAAACGGATTTAGCTTCACTTAAGGATTGTATCAAAAAGAACTACTGTCTGATATTTGGACAGTAGTTCTTGTTTTGGTTATGGTTAAAATGCTTTATTTAATAATTTCTGGATTTACGTTTAGATATATGGTATGATTTTAGAATAATTATTTAAAATGAGCGAGGACACTATATATGTTAAAATTTATTGAATACGCTATTATTGTAGGCGTTGTTATTCATTTCATACCATTTTTACGTGCGCCTTTTATTTTTGTGCTTTCTTTTTGCTTTATTATCAAAATAATAATAGGAAAATCAAAAATAAAAAATGACAAAAATGTTCCCAATAATAAATATGTAAACGTAGATTTTGATTCTATGACAGGAGTCCAATTTGAACAATTCTTTGCGAATATTCTTAAGGATAATGGATATTCAGATGTCAATATAACAAAATCAAGTGGAGATCACGGCATAGATATATTAGCAACTAAAGATGAAAAGCGCTTTGCAATACAATGTAAGTGCTATTCGGGTAATGTTGGAAACAAAGCTGTTCAAGAAGTATTTTCAGGAAGAGTGATTTATAATGCTGATGTTGGAGCCGTTATTACAAACCGCTATTTTACAAAACAGGCTATTGAAGATGCATCTGCACTTGGAATTGAATTATGGGATAGAAATACTTTATTAGATTTTATAAAATCAGCAAATGGAATAACTAAAAAAAAAGAAATAGCTGATAAAAGAAAAATTAATGAGGAATTACATAAAATAGAAGTTTATGCAGCGGAGTGCAACCATTATTTAGAACAAAAAGATTACATGGAAAAACTTTTCGGGAATAGGAGCACAGAACAGATAAAATTACTAGCAAAAGAAATGGCAAATAAAATTGTTGGTGTTTTTGCTCGCTTTGGTATTTCGGTGATTATAGAAAACATTGAAATTAATAATGACTCAATATATTTCTTTTTAAAACCAGGAAAAGGGGTACGGGTAAAAACAATTTTATCATTTAAAAGAGATGTTGAACTTGCAATTAAAGACACAATAGAAATGGTAATTACCCCGGAAAAAGGATGCATAAAAATAGTTGCGCACAATATATATTAATGGAACGATATTAATATGTCAAAACTGTGCTTACATATAGAAAGTTTAATGGAAACCTTGCCATTTCAACCTAGAGCAGGTATAATAAAAGGGTAAAATTTAGCCGAATCTGTCAGCTTTGCCCAATAGCCGTTGCGGGAAAAACAAGGCTTAAAGGATAGGACGAACTGAGTAAGGACGGCAAAAATCTTAAGTATCACGCTCACTAGATGTAGAAAATCTATGTCTGGTGGGCGTTTTTTGTTGCTTTAAATAGGATAAGTTTGGCTTAAAAACGTGATCGCTGAGTGATCGTTTTGGTGTGTGGTTGGTGTTCACTTTGGTGTTCAAGTAGTGTTAGGTATGTGAACCAACTGGTGAACTGATATTGATAGCCGAAAAAGCTAGTAAAATCAACGGTTTGCAGACTTTTGATAAAAATATTGAACCAACCAACGAACCACCTAGTGAACTACCTAGTGAACCACCTAACGGACTACCGGATGAACCACCAAGCGAACTACCAGACGGACCACAAAACAAGAATGTAAGAATATAAAGAATGTAAGAATGAAAGAATATAAGAAATTAAAAAGAAAAAGATTATTACTAACGTAATAATCTAAAAAGAAAAAGTCCCCTGATTTTACTTTTTTTGGGGGTGGGTGGATAAAAAGATTACTGCCAACGAATGGAGGTGTACTTAATGGCACAGACAACGAGGGTTACTGGATCAGGTCTAACAGCTTTCTTGAATGTGAATGGTTATGATTTTCCATGCCCCAAGGCTGGGTTTAGTTATATCATCACAACAACTGTTAATGCCGGACGAAATGCTAACAATGCCGTCATAGGTCAACGAGTGGGCAGAGATCTGTATAAGCTGAATAACCTTGAATGGGCCATGCTTGAACCAGAAGTCTGGCAGATGATGTTGAGAGCAGTTGAACCATTTTATGTTCCGGTAACATTTGAGGATTACAGGACTGGGAAGCCAATAACCGTAACCATGTATCCCGGAGATAGAGAAGCCAAACCGTTGTTCGCAGATCCGGATAGCCATATAGTAACCAAGTATGAAAACTGCAAATTCAATTTAATTGATGCAGGACTGGAGTGATAATAAATGCAGAAAGCCAGTGCAGCGTATAAAAACGCCATGAAAAAACCGTATAGGAACCGGGCATATATTACTGCCAGAATTGGTATTATTAGTTCGGTTGCACAGGATAATGTGGTCGCAGAAGAAAAAAATAATGATTTTGCATATTTTTCAAACCAGGAAGAAGCGTTCAAGGCTAATACGGTATCCCACATATATGCAACTGGCGAACAGGATTTCTCTAAAATTGATGGCAGCATGTATTTTCTTCCGCCAGAAGATGCAGATCTTGACTATTACAACAACGGGATTGTGACTGCTAAGCTGCTTGAACGTATATATATTTCTTTTGATGGCAATGTGGCGGACATAAAGGGGGTCACAATCGATTTCGGGGAGATGTACCCAGAATTATTCGAGCTGCAATATGACGGCGGTAAAAAGGCTTACAGTAACGCTAAAGAGATATTTGTAACAGAGGACACGTTTGACGCTGTTACTTACATGATTATTACTCCTTTGAAGATGGTGAATGGCAATGGAAGGCTGCGTATATATCAATTTATTTGTGGAATTTCAAATACATTCTCGAACAAAGAAGTTAAGAACTTTACCTACAAGGAATATGCTTCTGAGATTTCGGAGTCGCTGCCAAGCCAGGATATGACACTTACGGTTGATAACCAAAATTTATACTATAACCCTAGCAACCACGAAAGCGCCATATCTTATCTGGAACAGGGGCAAGAGCTGAAAGCAAGACTTGGCTATGATGTAGACGGAAACGGAACAATTGAGTGGCTGCCTGAATTTGTAGCCTATCTTAAAACATGGAGTGCTACAGATACGGAAGCCAAATTTACAATGGTTGATGTATTTGACTGGAAATTGACCGGTACTTATTATGGCGGTCAATACTACGAAGACGGAATAAGTTTATATGACTTAGCGGTAGATGTACTTGCGGATGCAGGACTTGAAGAAGATAAATACAGTATTGATCCGTATCTGAAGGATATTAAGGTTTATAATCCACTTCCGGTTGCAACGCATGCGGAGTGCCTGCAGATTATTGCCAATGCAGGAAGGTGCATTTTGAGTGCTGACCGCCATGGAATTGTGAAGATATTTGCGTCATTTATTCCGGATATGTCAACACCGGAACATGAAGATAATTTGTTGTATCCAGACACCACATTGTATCCTGGATTAGAAATATTTCCAACGCTTGAAAATACAACAATATTTGGCGAACAAAAGAATGTGCTTATTAGTTCTGCGAAAGAAGCGTATGCTATGACAAGCAACGATTTTTCGGTTGTAGATGGCAGTATTAACTTCATTCCAAGAGATCAAGATGATTATTCAACGAATATTGGATATGTGAGTGGTGCTGTAGCTGATGACGATGGGAATTATGGCGTAAATCCGGTCATAACAATTGACTTAGAGGCTGCTGCCACGTTTTTTGGATTTATCATAAAGTTCAGGAATGTTGCACCAAAAGAGTTTGTAATCAAAACCTATTACCAAAGCGAGCAAGTGCAGCAAATTATAGTAGCGGATCCGGATATTGAATGCAATATTACAAATGAACTATCTAGCTTTGATAGAATTGTTCTAGAATTTACAAAGGGGCACCCAAATGCCAGAGTGACAGTTGACAATGTGCTGTTTGGCGATATGTCAGACTATAGCATGAATTATGATATTATGAAAACCAGTCCGGTTGCAACTCAGGAAGAAAAAGTTATGCAGGTGGATGTGATTTGCCACATTTACGGCAAAACGGATGAAGTGAAAAATATTTTTCAGGAAAGCATAGATGTAACGGGGTATGATACATATACTTTTTACTTTACAGAAGCATCGTATGACGTAACTGTTACAGCGGATAGACAGCAACTTACGATTACTGAAAGCAGCAGTTATTTCGTTACAGTTGATACAACTTCATTGACTGGACTTCATGAATTTTCAGTGGATGGCAAAGCTTATTCTATAACAGAAAAGGTTACATCAAAACGGATCAATAGTGTTGGTATTGTGAAAACATGGAAAAACAATGTGTTGATAAGCACAGAAAAGCATGCACAAGATATGGTAGACTGGTTGAGCGATTATTATTATAACAGTGTCAGCTATTCTGCCTCATATGCCGGAGAACCACGTATAGACTCAGGAGATATTGTGGCTTTGGAAACCAAAAAAGATAGTAGCATTAATGCCAGAATTTATGAGCATGAGATAACTTTTAACGGTGCTTTTTCTGGAACGGCAAAGATCAGAAAAACAGTCTCATCACAGGAGGAGTGATAATGGCAAGGCAAAATAATGCAAGTTATGAAGGACAGGGGCAAAGAAAAGTAAAACAGGTGACTGCTTTGGATATTTATCCTATTGGAGCTATATATCTTTCGATTAATCCAGAAAATCCGTCGAACATATTTGGAGGAACCTGGAAGCTTCTGGCACCAGGAAGAACGCTTGTATGTATTGATACAGGTCAGCAAGAATTCAACCAAGCTGGAAAAACTGGAGGCACCAAGACAAATCAATATACCCATACGCATTCAACAAAGGATCACGCTTTGACTGTTGCGGAACTTCCTTCTCATAGCCATGATTTTACAGATCAAGTTTTATCAGTAAATCGAAATGCGATTACAGGAGCATATGACACACCTTCTTCCAACTATGGATTTCAAAATACAACAGGGTCATGGTTTGCTGGATGGTATAAAGGAACGGATACTTCTACGCAGAACACCGGAAACAGTAAAGCGCATAATCACGGTGATGTATCAGACGTTAAACAAAGTATTTCAACATTACAGCCGTATTTTACTTGCTATATGTGGATAAGAACAAGTTAGGAGGGAGAAAATGGCATGGATAACACCTAAAACAAATTGGATTAGCACGGATCGGTTTAATATTTCTGATTACAACAGGATTAAAAATAATTTAGAGTATTTGCACGAATATGCCGAAACTCTTTATTTGCCTTTCAATTTTAACGATATGGGAAACAATAAAAGTGATTATGCGGATTATTTCTATGCAGATGAATTTAACTTGTTTGAGGATAATCTTAAGATACTCAACCAGAACGTATTTACGCAAGATTTTGGAATTGCTCAGAGGTTTTATGACAATGGTCCATTTATACAATTTGGAGAGTTAAATCGGATTGAGTCAGCAGTTTTAAAAATATATGAGTTGCTAGGCAGACAGGAAGCAGGACTTTCGAAGCTTTCTTTCCGCCTGGGTAATGCGAAAGGAGTAAAAGCCTAATGGAAACGCTTAAAACAAATTACAAGGACGATATTATCGCTTCTGGGACTAGTCGGAAGTATGCTCAAACATCAAACTCAGACGGAACCATTTCACTGACTGACAAGACCAACTATTCTCAAGTAGGAGATGCATTTGGGGCGAACGACATCAACAAGACTAACAAAAACATAAATCAGTTAAACCATGTTACGGAAATTATTTTGACTGCGGTAGGGTGGACAGGGTCTACACCTCCATACGTTCAAACAGTAAATGTTTCTGGAATAAGGGCGGATGATGAACCTATATTGGTGAGCCTACTAAAAGATGGTGCTAGTTTGGACGTACAGAAAGCATATGGAAAAGCCTTCGGAAGGATCGCTATGGGGACAGCCACAACATCAAACGGAAGCGTAACTTTTAAAGTTTACAAAAAGCCTGAAACGGATATTGCCGTAGGCTTGAAAGGAGTATAAAATGGGACGAGTATTAATGACTGGCGGTGGTGGATCTGTTGGAATTTCAGATGAATGTACTGCTACGGTAAATGATATCCCTAAAGGGAGGACTGCTGTATTTAATGGCTCAGATGATGAAGCTATGGAAGGCACTCTGGAATTGACAGGAACAGCCACAGCTGAATATGTCTATGAAGGCAGGACTTTTTATAATACAGACTTACATACGAAACTTACTGGAAAATTTAGAGCTGGAAGCATTTTAAATTTTAGTGCGGCAGCATATAGCGGACGGCAGGTTTTGCTAAAATGGCAAAATCCTTATGCTGCGGCAGGAAGGCCGTTTTCTGGAGTTATTATTAGCTATAGCACTAATGGACCTGATGGCCCGTGGACATGGCTTCATACTGGATATGGAGATAACAAAAACTCTGGTGGTTGGTCGCAAGCAATATTTGCAATGCCAAACCTTAATACCAAGTATTATTTTAAATGTACTGCATACGCCACAAGCACTCTTGGAGATTTGCAAGGAAATACTCTTACAGATGAATGTGCTACTAGCGAGCTGCTTACTAAGATAATAAAATATAGTCAGGATATTGAAATTCCATCTGGATATAATTTTGCGGATATATTTTGCGTTGGCGGCGGCGGAAGTGGTGGCTGGGGCGAAGAGGACGACAGAACTAGCACCTATGGCGCAGGCGGAGGCGGCGGCGGATATACTAGCACGGTTAAAGGCATAGCAGTAAAAGTGGGAGCTGTGCTTAACTGTATTGTAGGTAACGGAGGCGTTGCTGGATCTGGCACTAATGGCGGAGAAAGTTATGTCGCAAGAAACGGGGAAAAGCTATGCAGTGCTAATGGTGGAGCATACGGGTATAGCAGCAGAGCGAACTTCGGAACCGGAAAAGGCGGCTCAGGCGGCGGCTCATATTCGTATGATGATAATGGTGGACATAATGGCGGAACCAACGGCGGAGATGGCGGGGGAAACCCAGGATCTGGTCAAGGAAGAACTACAAAAGCATTCGGAGAAGACACGGGTACTGCATACTCTGGCGGTGGCGCCAGTGGTGGAGAAGGAACCGGAGGACGAACCCCTAGATATGGAGGCACCGGCGGAGATTACGGCGGTGGAAATGGTGGACGCGGATGTTACAGAATAGGTGGTAGCGAGTCAGAGGGCTATGATTATGCTTATGCAGAAGCTGGGCGTGACGCTGCTGCGAACTCCGGCTCTGGCGGAGGTGGAGGCGGTGGCGGCTATGACTATACAGGCGGCGCCGGTGGCGCTGGAGGGTCAGGCATAATTATTGTTATATTATATTAAGGAGACAGCATGAAGAGAGAATTATCAAGACCGTACATTATGCTTGATGGTGATGGAATTGTAAGAAACATTGCCATGTTTATGAATTATGAAGATGCGAATAAAATTACAAGAGCAGTGTATGGAGACAATGCGGCGGCAGAAGAATATAAATGGTTGGTATCTGCTGGTGACAAGAAGAAAAATAGCATATACTACATGGTCGGGTTAGATGGTTCAGAAGAACCAGCAGAGTATATTCCTTCCGAGGAAGAGAAAATAAATCAACTTACTAGCGATAATGCAACCTTAAAACAAATTACCACTGATTTACAATCTACGAATGATGATTTGACAATTGCTTTGTCTGACGTGATCGGGGGTGCTGTAGAATGATGACAGAAGTACAGAAAAGAATTATTGTATTAGCAATGAAAAAGCAGAAAGAAAGAGGATATGATCCGGTTAAAATCATTTCTGGCTATTCAAAACTTACTGTTGAAGAAAAACAAGAAGTTTTAAAAGCTTTGGAAAAATAATTTCAGTAGTAATACTTCTCTAACTAAGTGCATATACTAGAAGTGTCCAGTAAAATGGATAATCAACTTCTGGCTTGGGGCGCTGGCTGCGGCTGGTGCCCCGATATCGCCGAATACTTGACAAAACAGAACGTATGTTCTATATTTGTGGCAAGAGGTTTCGTGAACATGATTTGATTGATTATGGAGGGATATACGATGAAAAACGATTATAGAAATGAATTTCCACTTTCTCCGCTTTTAAAGGAGCAGGAAAGCCAGATGGACGAGAAGGAATATTATCGAGAGAAAATCATCGAGATGGTGACTGAATGTGATGATCTCCATTGGTTGAAAGTAATTTATACATATCTGAATAGCTTATTATAACAAAAAGACAAGGGATTGCGCAATCCCTTGTCTTTCTTTTTAACTGTTCTTTTCTGCTATTGAATCAATCAGCTTTTCGAGAACACTCCATTCGGAATCATCTAGTTTCGATAACGCAGCCACGAGCCTGTGTTTGAAACTATCTTCACCGGATTTTTGGATATTTCCAAGCATTTTAGCAATCTGTTCATCTTTGCTTTTCTTGACAAACATTTCTCCTTCACCAGTTCTCAACCAATTTTCATTAACTTCAAATTGTTTGCAAATCAGTGCGATAGCTGCATCACTCGGAACGCTTCTTCCCATTTCATATGTGGCTACTGTGTTTCTTTTTACTTTTACAGCATCCGCAAATTCTTGCTGAGTCAATCCTAGGGCGTTACGAATTTCTTTTATTCTTTCATGCATTTATCTATCCTCCTTTCTGTAAGTATATAATAACACACAATGTTGAAAAAATCAACAAAAACATCTTGACAAATGTTTTATATCGACGTATACTTGTTTTACAATCAACAAGAAGAGAGGTGGATGGAATGAATTCATTAGTACACATTGGAAATTCGGACATTTCCGTAAAAGAGTACAACGGTCAGCGAGTGGTTACATTCAAAGACATCGACATGGTACATGGCAGACCGGACGGAACGGCGAGCAGAAACTTTAGAACGAACAAAGAAAGGTTCATCGAGGGTGAAGACTTCTTCAAAGTAAGCTCCGACGAAATTCGTCGCACCAACATTTTTGACATTCCAGATAAGGCAACTGCTGATTATGCGCTTATCACAGAGCAAGGTTATCTGATGCTGGTGAAGTCTTTCACGGACGATTTGGCATGGGATGTACAGAGACAGCTTGTAAATGGCTACTTTAAAGCAAGGAAACTTGCCACAGAGGACTTATCTCCACAGACACAACTCATTTTGCAATTAGCGCAGAGCATTGCAAATAAAGAGCTGGAAGATAAGGAACGCGACCGGAAGATAGCTCTTGCGAATGAAACAGCGCGGAAAGCTGTTGAGACTACGGAGAATATCAAAGAAGCTGTTAAACCAATTATGGATAACTGGCGTGTGGAGATCAGGGCAAAAATAGTAAAGATTGCTCTCAAAGCAAATATTGGTTATGCAGAGTTACAGGCTGAAATGCATAAGGAACTTGAACGTAGGGCTGGCGCCGATTTGGGTAAACGTGTCAGAAACATGAAGCAGAGAATTGAAAACGCTGGCGGAACTAAGAAACAGATTGACATCAAAAAGATTGATGTAATTGAACAGGACAAGAAACTTCGTGAGATTTACTCCAAAATCGTCCAGGAGTATGAAGTTAAGTATTGTGCGTAGATAGGCGGTGAAGTTAATGAGTGAGAAAGAAAAACAGGTTGTGGAAAAGCTGAGAGATGCCATTCCTAAAATGTCTGACTTTGACAAGGGATATATTCTTGGAAAGGTTGAGAGTATGGCTGAGTGCAGTCGGAAAAATGAGGAAGATGAAGAAGCGGAGAGAGGGTAAAAATGGCAAAAATTGAAATTAGACAGGTTGATGGACAAGAAGGAATATTCACAGAAATTCTGATTGACGGTCATAAAATTAGTGGTATCAGAAGTTACGAATTGAAGCAAAAAGGTGCGGGAATTCCGAAATTAACGATTGATTTGAATGCATTTGACATCACAACAGACCTGTGGCTGCTGAATGTTAATCAGGATGATGTTGGAGAGATTGAAAGCATCAGATTCAAAAATGGGCAAGAGTATAAAATTGGATCTCTTGCTACAGAGAGCCAGTGAATTATTTGTTGAGATTTTGAAGTATGGAACATTGTTTAGGGCTGCGGCAACAGCCAGATGGTGTACCAGAAAGGCGTTGACACAATCAGAAAGAAAATACTGGATGCGGAGAAAACAGCATAGGAAAGGAAATGTTGAATACATATGAAGAATGACAATGGCATTGTTACTGTATTAGGTTTTATTGCGGGCATATTGACCGTTTTGTTTTTAGCGTTGAAGTAGAAAGAGGGTGAAAAAATATGTCTCCATATGCATTAACAGTAGATGAACTTGAAAAGACGTATGAAGGAAAACATTATTCCTATTACCGGCAATGTAACGGTCAGCAAGCATCAGAATTAGAAAAGAATGTAAGAATGCTAATTGCTGAAAATAATCTGACCGCTACGGTTGCTAAAGGGTTTCTGGAATATATGAAGTTAGTTATTGACGGCTGTTCATATCTTCCGAAAGAGAAATAACCCGAACGGAATGTTCTGAAAGACATTCACCTTCAGGTATCTCTTTTGCCAATCTGAGCATAGATGCTAATTTTTCGGAGTAAGGATATTCACTTCCACAGTTGGGGCAAACAACTTTGTCGGAATTGATATTCTCATTCACGATATATGAGCAATGGCAAGGGCAAGAAATTCTGATTTTAATAAACATTTTAATTCACCTCCTTGTTAAATGATAAGGAGATTATACCACAAGAAAGGTATTGGAAAAATGGCAAAGATGAAAAATCATGATTGCCCGCTTGGCGTAAGCTACGTGGCGATTAAGGCTGAAAAAAGCAAGAGAAAGGTGGATTGGGTATCAATGGCATACCTGGTTGTAGATTTAATCATGGTATCAATGGGATTGATACTGGCAGGAGCAGCACTGGCAGCGTGGGTGCTGATCAGATAAAGAAAGGAGACTAAAAGATGTATATTGACCCTTTTTTGGCTGGAGTAATAACAACGGTAGAGGCTGAATTTGTAGCGGCGGTTATTTGGCTGTTTTATACGGCATGGAAAACATGGAGACACAAAAAATGAAGCAGCCTAAGAAGCTAACCAGGTCGCAGAAAGAAGCTGTTTCAGCAGCTCACTTAAACGTCAGTGAATGGATGTTGGTGGAAGAAACAGAGTTTTATTTGAAACTCATTAACAAGGCCACGAATAAGAGAAAAATCGTGGACAAATTTAAAAGAGCGAGGAGATAAGTTGGATGGATGAAAATAAAAATAGCAGAACCGTTCTGCTTACTAAATCTGAGTATGAAGTATTAGCTGACAAACAAGCTAGGCTTAATGTCCTTAAAGAAGTTTTTGAAACCTGTGGTTATATCTCAGATGAAGTTGTGAGGGCTATTCTGGGAGTTGAAAGAAAGGTGGTAAAAGCAGATGAAAATTAAGCTTTTAAGTATGCACCTCAAAAACTTCATGTGTTATGAAGAACAGGAATTTAATTTCCATGATAAGACCGTCATTTCTGGTGCAAACGGAAAAGGCAAGTCCAGCATAGCAAGTGCATATACTTGGTGCTTTCTTGACTGCGATTATGAAATGAGAAGTAATCCAGTTGTAAGACGTGAGGTAAACGGATCGCCGGTAGACGGTGATGTAGAAGTAACTCTGGTTCTGGATATGGACGGAAGAGAGATTACAGTTCGCAAGGTACAGAAGCGTACCTATAGCAAATACGGAAGCTCATATAAAGATGATAACAAGTATTTTATTAACGACGTTCCGAAGATCAAAACTGAATTTAATGAATATCTGGAAATTGGAAATGCTTTTAAGATGTCGAGTAATATCAATGCGTTTCTTAATCAGAAATCGAATGAGGTCCGTAAATTCCTCTTCCAGACCGTCAAAGATATTCCAGATGCATCTGTGGCAGACAAATATCCGGATCTGGCAGAAATGGGAGTGCTGCTTGAAAAATATTCTGCAGAGGAATTATCAGCTATGAACAAGAAAAGAGTAGCTGATATTAAAAAGGAGCTTCCTATATTAGATGGACAGATTAAAGAAAAGAAAGCGGATATTAAAGCCAAGTCAGATATGGACGTATCTGATTTGGAAGTACAGAAAAACTGCCTTAAGCAGAAAATTCAGGAAAACGCTGATAAGCAGCTTGAAAGCGAAAAACTTTATAAGAATTATAATGAGCTGACAGACGGTGTTTTAGAGCTAAAAATAGAACTGTCTGGGCTTGAAAGAAAAGCAAACGAGGCATTAGTGGAAGAAAGAGCTAAAATGTTGAGCGCTTCTGCGTCAAAGATATCGGATCGTGGCGAATTACAGATAGGTATAAATGCTATAGAAACCCAAATTTCTGCGGCTGTAGCCGCTATTGATCGGTTAAAAGGAAAGCTGGAAGGCATCCGTATAGAGTGGAAAGAAGAAAATGAACGAAAACTGGATGAAACCTTGCTTGTTTGTCCATGCTGCAAGCAGCTTTACCCGGAAGAGAAAAAGGTAGAACTTTTTGCCAATTTTGAAAAGGAAAAAGCGGATTTACTTGCTTCGATTACCGCAGACGGAAATAATACCAAAGATCAGTTAGAGAAAAAAACAAAAGATTTAGAACAGTTGAGATTAGATTTGGAAGAGCGAAAAGTTGAGCGTGATGCAGTGACTTTAGAGGCAAAAGAATTGGAAGATAAGTTTTCAAAACTTCCTGAAAAGATTGATATATCCGATACAGCTGAATATCAGGAGATCACAAAACAAATTGCTGAAAAAGAAAAGCTTCTGAAGAGCATGGAAGACACTTCGGAGTATCGAAAGGCGCTTAAGGAAGAAGAACAGGAGCTAAGAGAAGAGCTTTCTGGCTGTGAATTAAAAATCCTCATGTCAAATACGGAAGCCGAAGAAAAGCGTCTGGAAGGGTTAAAAGAAAAGAGAATTGACATGGTGCAGCAGCAGGCTGATGCAGAAAAAGTCCTCTATCTGCTTACTGAATTGGAGAAAGCTAAGAATGAAGAACTTTCAGACCAAATTAACCAGAGGTTCAAGTTGGTACAGTGGCAATTATTTGAAACCGCAAAAAATGGCAACTATAAATCAACCTGCGTACCTATGGTTGACGGCAAATCTATACTTACAACAATTAGCAACAAGGGCAATCGGATTCTGGGTAGAGTTGATATTTGCCAGAGCGTACAGGATATTGCCGGAATATCAGTTCCTATCTGGGTGGATGATTGCGAGTCACTGGACTCTGAAAACCAGAAAAAGGTTTCTGATATGGTTAGTGGTCAGCTGATTATGTTGGTCGTAAACGACAGTGAAAGATTAAAAGTGGAGGTATAAGAAATGTTGGTTATTGAAAAGGAAAAGAGAATTTGGTCAGGAAAAAAGCAGTGCAGAGTAACCCTTGAAAATGACGGGTTTATGTACAGCGTGAAGGTTGACGGTGAAGTCTTTAAAAAGACTGTAAATGAGCTGTTTGCAGTCCAGACATTCAATGCAATTTAGCGAGGGAGGAAACAAAAATGAGCAAAGCTTTAGATATGGCAAGAGAGTTAGTAAAGCAGTTGGAAGAAGCAGAGAAAAAGAACAAAGTAAGGCTGTCAGAACTGAAGCCTAGGGAAACATTTAAGATCGGGGAGCATGATTTTATCGTGCTGGATCAGGATGGTTCTAGTCAGACAACAAAAGTTATTTCAAAAGAATTTATGGCAGAGGACGTTGTATTCGACCGAAATACGAAAGATTACAACAAATCAAGCCTTAAAAAAATGATTGAAGCTGATATTCAACCAATCATTGAAAATGCGCTTGGCGCAGAGAACCTGGTTGAACATAAAGTAAACCTTACATCAGTGGATATGCAGCACGAATTTGAAGACTGTGTATGCAAGGTAAGACCGATTACCTTTGATGAAGCCAGAAAGTATAATGATCTGCTTGTCAATAAAGACCTGGGTGACTGGTGGTGGACATGCACCCCATGTAGCACCAAAGAACGTGGTTTGGAATACTCAATTGCCGTTGTTTCGCCTTCCGGCTGTATCTGCAACAACGGCTACTATAACATCAACGGTGTTCGTCCATTCTGTATCTTAAAATCTCATATCTTTGTATCGAAGGGAGAATAATTATGGCATTAACAATGAAAGCACTTCAGGATCAGATCGATGTGTTGAAGAAAGAAATAAATGTATTAAAAGGTAATAATTCTAAAAATATGAATAAGTTACCGACCGGACTTTCAATCGGAGATGAATTTCAGCTTGCCGGAACAACATGGAAAATTATAGATATTACAGATACGGGATATATGTGCCTGGCAGAATCTATTGAGAATAAAGAGTTTGACTCTGATGATAACAATTGGACCACAAGTAAGCTGAGAAGCTATCTGAACAAAGAGTTTTTAGAAAAGTTGGAAGAAGAAATAGGGGAAGGAAATGTATTAGGTTTTGAAAGAAACCTTCTTTCTCTTGACGGTCAGACAGAATACGGATCATGCACTGATAAAGTGTCGCTTCTGACAGTGGATGAGTACAGAAAATATAGGAAGTATATTCCTAACGCGAATAAATGGTGGTGGTTAATTAGCCCATGGAGTACACCATGCAATGGTTATTCTGGTGCAGTTACCGTTGTTTCGCCTTCCGGCGATTTCTACGTCAGCCTCTGCAATATCAACGGCGGTGTTCGTCCATTTTGCATCTTTTCTTCTTCAATCTTTGAATCAGAGGAATAAGTAAATGGCAGAAACCGACTTAAAGGTAATTCTTAAGGCAAAAGAATTAGCGGAACATACCTTGCGAGTGACTTCAAATTGCAACCGGTATCCGAAGAAATACAGATTTTCTCTTGTAGATAAAATGCAGAATAAGGCTCTTGAAATTTATGAGTATCTGTATGAAGCAAACAGAACCGATTTGAAGTCATATCGCAGGGACCGATCAGAATTGCAAACCAAAGCAATCACGCATTGCGATGAGCTTCTGTTTTACATTGAATTGTCCATGAAGTTAAACATCATCAATGTGAAAAGCATGGAATATTGGTCGAAAATGGTGTCCGATATTAAGCATATGGCGATTGCTTGGAGAACGAAAGACAGAGAAAGATAAGAAATTGGGCTGTGAGCTGTACAAACCGTTGTTTCGCCTTCCGGCAATATCAACAACAACAACTACAATAACAACAACGGTGTTCGTCCATTCTGTATCACACAGATAGTAAGAGTAGGCATTAAGCCGAAATCAGTAAAAGATGCAAAAAAGCTCATGGCCCTCCCGGGAAGGGTAAATACAAAGGAATTTTTACAATGTATAAAAATGTTATATGCAGTTATGAGAACCTGTATAAAGCGTATAGGAAAGCTAAGTCTGGAAAAGGTTTTAATGGTAGTTGCGCAAAATTTCAGACTATGAGTTTGGAAGGTTTGCACCTATTAAAAGAGCAGTTGGAAAATCAGACCTATAGGATGAATCCGTACAATGAATTTAAAATTTATGAGCCTAAAGAACGGGTAATTAAATCGTGTTCTTTTAAAGACAAAGTAGTTCAGCATTGCCTTTGCGATGAAATCTTGCATCCGGTATTAAAGGGTCGTTTTATCAGAACGAATTATGCTGGGCAAGAGGGGAAAGGTACTCACTTTGGAATGGATTGTCTAAAAGAACAGATGTTAGATTTTTATAGTCAACATGGATTATCTGGTTGGATACTTAAATGTGATATCAGGAAATTTTTCTACCAGATAGATCATGAAATCCTTAAACAGATTGTAGATTATCATTTTCCGAATAAGTACATAAAATGGCTGAACCATTTATTTATTGATAGTACAGAAGGCTTGGGACTTCCGCTTGGAAACCAAGTAGCACAGGTATATGCGCTTTTAATGTTGGATGAAATGGACCATATGATTACGGAAAATCTTAAAATTTCCAGATACGGAAGATATATGGATGATTTTTATTTAATTCATCCAGACAAAGGGTATTTGAAGATGTGCTTAGACCAGATAAGGCAAACTTTAGCAAACCTTAGATTGGAACTAAATGGGAAAACACAAATAGTTCCGTTTAAGTGCGGGATATCTTTTACAGGTTTTCATCATTATGTAACGGCTGAGGGCAAATATATAAGGAAATTGAATGGCAGCAACAAACGTAGATCCAGGAAAAACATCCATAAATGGATAGAGCTGGTTAAGGTTGGAAAAATGCCAGAAGAGAAGTTTTACGAAAAATATAATGCTTGGAAAAACCATGCATTACATGGAAATTGCATTAAACTGTGCTATTCAATGGATTTGTATGTAAAAGAATCAATGGAGGGAAAATAGATGACAGATACACAGATGGCAGTATCAGAGGAAAAGAAAGAGGCAGTTCAGGCAAGAAACAAGGTGACAGACTACAGCCTTGGAATTTTTGGAACGTCAGATAACTTCATTATGGCTATGCAAATGGCTAAAGCGCTTTCGAGTTCTACAATTGTTCCGGCTACATTTCAGAGAAATGATGCAAACTGTTTGATTGCAATAGAGCAGGCCAATCGGCTTAAGGTTAGTCCGCTTATGGTTATGCAGAATCTTTATGTTATCCAGGGAAGACCGTCATGGAGTTCTAAATTCTTGATTGCAGCTATTAACAATTCTGGAAAATTTGACATGGAATTGCAGTTTGAGGAAACGAAGGGCAAGGACGGGAAGCCATTTTCTTGCATGGCATGGACAATGAAGAACGGCAGACGAGTTGAAGGTATGACTGTTGATATGGATATGGCAAAAGATGAAGGCTGGCTTTCTAAAAATGGAAGCAAATGGAAAACCATGCCACAGCTGATGCTTCGTTACAGAGCTGCATCTTTCTTTTCTAGCCTTAATTGCCCAGAACTGACTATGGGACTGTATACAAAAGAGGAAATGCAGGACAATGACTTTAAAGAATATCCGATGGAAGAAATGCAGATACGGGCTCAAAAAGAAATTGCAGCCAATGCAAATATGGTTGTTTTTGAACCTGAGTCTGAAAAGCCTGAACCAGCAGAAGAGCCAGATGGGCAGCAGGTATTACCTGAGTTTATGAAATAGTTGAACTGATAACTCTAGGAACGAAAGTAATTAAGACTTGGAGGTAACATGGTTAAATTTAAAGCATTGACTGTGAAGAATAATTCAAAAGAGTTTAATGAAGTTAAACCTGAAACTGTTACACAGGTAAATTAAGATTTGGAGGATACTATGAAAAAGTGGGTAGAGAACAAAGAACCATCCGGCGCAGTGGTTCACACGCTTGTGTTCGGGCATCATGGAGATGATCCCAAAGTCATAGTGGAGTTGTTTAGAGATTCAGAGGGAGATTGGCTTACAATATCGAATGTGCTCGATACAGACTGGGACTTGCTGACCGGCAAGGAAATGTGTGAGCATGATGCCAAAATGATGGTAGAGGAAATGGTGTACGATCATTTTGCGGATGAAAAAAGGTATTACGAGGAAATTTGCGAAGAGTTTGATATGGAAAACTGAAATTTAGAGGAGGTAGCCTATGAATAACAAACATGTAAAGCAGTATATCATCCAGAACATAAGCCATACAGAAGACAGCTTGTTCCTTCGCCAGATCTACACACTGGTGAAGCTGTACCTGAAAAGAAAAGACCAGAAGAATACCGGTAAAGCTGCGTAGTATGAGGTTGAAAATTATTGGGACTGGATCTTCTGGGAATTGTTATCTTTTAACAACGAATACTGAAGAAACACTTATATTAGATGCTGGTTTGCGAATAACAGAAATAAAAAAAGGCTTGAATTGGGATTTAAGACATGTTTTTGGATGTATAGTCACCCACGAACATAAAGATCACAATAAAGCAATAAGTGCCCTAGAAAGTATTGGGGTACAAATATTTGCACCATACAGGAATGATAGTGGCGTGAAATTCAAAGCTCCGTGGAAAGTGAGGACATTTGACTTAACTGACTTAAATGACAAATGGATGCACACGAACGGTGACGTCTCTGAATGCCCGTGTTACGGTTTTTGGATTCAGCACCCGGAGATGGGAACAATGATTTATGCAACTGACACAGAATTGATTAAGTGGCGGTTCAAGAATGTAAATCACATTCTGCTTGGTGTCAATTACGATCCGGAACTGTTGCCTGGTGACGATGCAAAAACGACTCATGTTGTCCGTGGACACATGAGCATTGATACAGCTTGTGATTTTGTGAAAGCTAATGCATCAGATCAGTTACAAAATGTGATTATGTGCCATTTATCAAACGAAAATGCAGATGCTGGTAAATTTATCGAGAAGATGAAAGCAGTGGTTCCCAGAGTAAATGTAGATGTTGCAGAACCAGGAAAATACTGGGAATTAAAAAATCCGGGCGAATGCCCGTTTTAGGAAGGTGGAATGAAATGAGCCATACGTGGACGGATCATGAAACAGAATTACTAAAAACAAAGTATCTAAATTCTACAAACGAAGAATTGGTAAGATTATTTCCGAGCAAGACGTTTATTGCTATTTATAAAAAAGCTAGGCAACTTGGCTTGTGGAGAAGCAAAGAAATAGAGTTCAAAAACAGGTCGAGCGCAAAAAGACGTGAGAATTCAAGTGCATGGAACGGTGGAAGAAGATTAACAAGAAAAGGATATGTTCAGATTTTGATGCCGGAGCATAAAAGAGCGGATAGTAGCGGATATGTCATGGAACATATAGCAGTATACGAAAGAGAAACCGGAATAGAAATACCGCCGTGCTGCTGCATACACCATCTTAACGGCATAAAAAATGATAATAGAATAGAAAATTTATGCATGATGACTTTTGCAGGACATACCAAATACCATCATTTGGGAGCAAAAAGAAACGAAGAAGTAAGAAAACATATATCAGAAAGCAAGAGGTTAAAGAATGAATAAGGTAATTCTAACAGGTAGATTTGTGAAAGATGCGGACGTGAGATACACACAGGGCAATAATTCAATGGCGGTAGCGAAATTTTCTCTTGCTGTTGACAGAAGATTTGCAAAAAAGGATAAGGACCAGCAGACCGCTGATTTTATCAATTGCACCGCATTTAGAAATACTGCGGAATTTATAGAGAAATATTTCCGAAAAGGAATGAAAGCGGTTGTTTTTGGGCGCATTCAGACTGGAAGCTACAAAAATAAGGACGGGAATACTGTTCACACCACAGATGTTGTGGTGGAAGAGATTGAGTTTGGTGAAAGTAAGCAGCAGAATAGCAACGTAGCTACGCAGACTGATCCTGGCTCTTCTCCGTATGGTCCGGCTGACTCAGACGGATTTATGAATATCCCAGACAATTTGGATGATGATTCATTACCTTTCAATTAGGGAGAGCTTATGCCAAGTGAGACACAGATGATTAAAACAAGTCGCAAACTTTGCCGGACTTGTAAATACTGTACACACAATACTAATAAAGAAGTCAGCTGCAATTATATAATCATAACCCATAGGAGCAGAAATTGTGAAATTGGGTGGTGCGATAAGTACCAAAAAGAGGTTAATTGATGCAAAACTATAGGAACATTGCAAAAGCAAAGGCAATCGAAAGGAAAAGCTATATAGGACAAAAAATCGGAAAGCTGTATGTTCTTAACAGAGCGGATGATATTGTATATCCAAATGGTCAAAGGGCTATTAGATATAATTGCTTATGCGATTGTGGTAACAAGACAATAGTAAGAAAAAGTCAAATCGTTAATGGCAAAACAAAATCATGTGGATGCGTTCAAAAACAAATTATTGGTTCTCTAAATAGAACACATGGCTTATCCGGTAAATGTGGTAGGCTGTATCCATTATGGAAAAGCATAAAATATCGTTGCTATTGTAAAACTTCTCGTGATTACAAGAATTATGGTGGCAGAGGAATAATCATGTGTGATGAGTGGAAAAATGATTTTCGCTCATTCTATGATTGGGCTATTGAAAACGGCTATAAAGAAGAGAAAACAAACAAGGGTATCAATATACTTACTATAGATAGAATTGATGTTAATAAAAATTATTGTCCTGAAAATTGTAAATTTGTTACTAATGATGTACAGGCAAAAAACAAGAGAAATTCCATGACAGATAATGAGAAATATGTCGTATGCCCTGTATGTGGTAAAGAATATGAAAGATTGGCAAGAAAAGGTCATGATACATGTAGTAACACTTGTGCAAGAAAACTTTATTACATTAATCATCCTAATACAAAGGATTATACGAAAATCTGCCCTATATGCGAAAAAACATTTAATGTTAAAAGAGGAGGGCATTACAAAAATGCTGTGTATTGTAGCCGAAGATGCAAGGATTTATCATGTTCACCAGTTTGGAAATACAATGGAAAATCATATAGAGTTATTGAATGGGCTGACATAGTAGGTGTAAATGCACATTGTTTGTTGCACAGAAAAGAAATGGGCTGGAGCATCGAAGAAATATTAACGACACCATTGAGAGGCAAAAGAAATGTCAAGCAAGAATTATAAACAATTATATGCCATAAAAAGCAAAAACAAAGAACGTATATTGAATGCTTGTCCTAGCATGAAAAATCAAAGTGGAATTTACTTCTATACGAGGACGGATGAAAATGAAATATCGTACTTTTATATCGGTCAGAGTGTTGATTGTTTGGAAAGAAATATTTCTCATTTGTCGGGATACCAGCATATTGACCTTTCGATTAAAAAAAGAGGATTTTATAGTGAAGATAACCCCTATGGCTGGAAATTGAACTTTATTCATTACCCAGTGTCAGAGCTTGATGAATGGGAACAGTACTGGATCTTGGAATACACTAAGAAAGGGTATCAGTGCCGATACAATAAGACTGCTGGTGGTCAGGGCGAAGGCAAGGAAAAGATAAATGAATTTAAACCTGTTAGGGGCTATAGGGACGGCATACAGCAAGGCAGAAAATCTATGGCTAGGGAATTATCGTCTATCGCAGAAAAACACCTTACAATCGCTATTAGACCTGATAAATCCAATAATAAGATATCCCAAAGACAGTATGAAAAATTCCAGGAGTTATTGAAAGAGGGACAAGATGTGGAAACGGAATAAACCAGCATTTGAGTATGTTATTCAAAGGATGAGAAAATTAACGGAGGATAAAAAACATGAGATTAAAGAGCACGGATGCGCAGAGAAAAGCAAATGCATTACGTCTCAAAGCTATTCAAGCAGCCAGTGATGCAGCTGCGCTTCGGGACAGACCAAATACATGGTCAGCAAATATGCCACCATATGCGTATACTGAACTGTGTCCAGATCCAGATTATAGGAGATAGGATAGAATGGTTAGAGAAGTAAATAACTGCTGCGGGTGTGCTGCTCCTGGATATCCTTGTTTGGGAGATAGCTGCCCGAAACGGCATGAAAAAACATTAATTTGTGATAAGTGCAAGTCAGAGGTGGATCGTCTTTATGAATATGAAGACATGCAACTTTGTGAAGACTGCTTATTGAAAGAATTTACAATGATTGAATGATAGTGGAGTGGGATTATGGAAAAAGGCTGGATAAAGCTATATAGACAAATATTTGACTGTTCTATTTGGAGCAGCAGGGAGGCATTTGATAAAAGATCAGCTTGGATAGATATATTGCTTTCAGCTTCCCATAAGGATGTAAAAATGTTGGTGGACGGCAAAACGGCCATAATCCCCAGAGGATCATTTATGTTCAGCATAGAGAAGTTATCTGTCCGTTGGTCATGGTCCAGGAATAAAGTCAAACGCTTTCTTAAGTTGCTGGAAGATGAACAAATGGTGACCACAGAACGAACCAACAGAGGAACACTGATAAATGTAGTAAATTACAGTAAATTTCAAGTTACTGAAAGTCAGGGCGAACCATCAAACGAACCAACATATGAACCACCTAAGTCAGATAAAAAGCCTGAGTCTAAAAGACAGATTTTTATTCCACCAACAGTGGATGAGGTACAGGATTATTGTGAACAAAGGAAAAATGGAATTGATGCCCAGGGCTTTGTGAATTTTTATATTTCTAAAGGCTGGATGATAGGCAAAAACAAGATGAAAGACTGGAAAGCTGCTGTTAGGACGTGGGAGAGAACACGGAAGCAGCCTGAAGTCCATACCGATAGAAATCTTATAGATGAATGGAGACAGTCATAATGACAAGAGAAGAAACTCAGAACTTGCTTGCAATGATACAGGCAACTTATCCGAACTTTAATCCTCCAGATAAGACAGCAGCAGTTAATGCCTGGAGAATGGCATTAAGTGATTGCGAATGGGATACTGTTCAGCGGGCATTTGCTATATACATGCGTACAAATGCTAGTGGATTTGCTCCTTCCCCTGGTCAGATTGTGGAGAAAATCATGTTACTGACTTCACCGCCGGAAATGAATGAGTTAGAAGCATGGACTTTGGTGAGCAAAGCATTGAGAAATAGCACATACAATAGTGCTGAAGAGTTTAAAAAGCTTCCTGCATTGGTTCAAAAGGCGATTGGTAGATCAGAGCAGCTTAGAATATGGGCTATGGATGAAGAGTTTAATGAAAGCGTTACAAGCAGTAACTTTATGAGATCGTACCGCGTGGTTATGGAAAGAAGGAAAGAGGTCAACAAACTCCCTGAGAAAATCCGAGCATTGGTTGAAAACCTCAGCCAAAATGCTTCAACAGCAAAACTAGAGAGTTTTGATACAAAAATGATAGAAGATACATCAAAAGAAAAAATACAGGAAATCAAAGTTTCGGAGAAGCAGAGAGTTATTCCTAACGGTGCCATAGAAAAATTAAAGGCACTTGGATTAAAATAATACGAATTGGAGGTAAAGAGGTTTGTCCGGACAGCAAAGTGCACTTTACTCCATAAATTATGACAACAACTCAAAAGAAAAGGATTGAATATACACGTCTCCGAAGGATAAGCGAAGGAAAATGCCCTAAGTGCGGTAAAGAAAAAGATAGACAGGGATATTACTGTACAGCGTGTTTAGCGAAGCACAATGAATATTTAAGAGAAAATAGGGCATTTTGGCGTACACACCATATTTGCCCGGAATGCGGAAAAGAACGCCTCTTTGGAACTGAAAAAACGTGCATTACTTGCAGACAGAAGCAATACGAATGGAAGCAAAAAAACAAGAAACCATTAACGGATGAGCAGAAAGCGAATATGAGAAATTATGGTCGCAGTGTATACAAGGAAAGAAGTGAACAAGGTATTTGCACAAGATGTGGAAAACGTAAAGCTGCTCCTGGAAGAAAGAAATGTAAGTTATGTTTAGAAAAGGATGCAGAAAAGCACAGACTTTCTCCGAGCGTTATCCCTAAAATGGAATATAAAGAAGAAAAACATCTTTGTCGATATTGCGGATCACCGCTTGAAAACGGATCCGGAAAGAAAGTGTGTGCTGCGTGTGTACAAAAATGCCACGATGATACTATAGAACTCAGAAAAACACATCCAGAGAAATTTCCTCAGAATAAATCATGGAAAGAGAGTAACCAATTGATTTTTAGGAATTAAATTGGAGGGCTTATGCGGTTAGGATTTAACAAGCTGAGTAAGCCAGAAGTTGATTTTTTATTGGATAATTGTAATTTTTCACAACTTGAAATCATATTATTAAAAATGGCAAGTGCTGGTGCAAGTGATATTCAAATGGCAGAAAAGCTAAATTTGTCACTTTCCAGCATAACCAAAAAGAAGAAAATTATTTTTAGAAAAATAATGGATTTTTTGGAGGTGTTTGAAAACATGACTACAATTTATGTTAATGGTCAGCGTGTTACAAAGGAAGATCTGAAAAATAACGAAATTCAAATTGAAAGTGTTAAAAAAATGCTTGCTGAGAAATTGACTAAGACAAAGTGATGTTGTAGACTATGGCTAGAATAAAAACCTAGCCATTTTCTTTTAGGAGGATGGCATATGAGCAAATTACAAGTGGCATATTTGAGAGTATCAACAGAGACACAGACTGAAAAATACGGCTTGGATATGCAGAAACAAAAAATCATGGATTACTGTGAAAAACACGGTATTACTATTGACAAATGGTACATAGATGGGGGGTATAGTGGAAGTAAACTTGATAGGCCTGAGATACAGGAGCTGCTAAAACATGCGAAGAGCGGAATTATAGATACGGTTTACATCTATAAATTGGATCGTATGAGCCGTGATGTTATTGATACGCTAACTTTGTTCTACAAAACACTTCCAGGATATGGAGTAAAGGTTGTATCCATGACAGAAGAATTGCGGACAGAAAATCCAATGGATAGAATGATGCTGACTATGAACGCAGCAATGAACCAGTATGAGCGCGAGGTTATCCGGATGAGAATGTCTTCAGGAATGGTTGAACGTGTGAAAAATGGGTTTTGGCCTGGTGGTGGCAATGTTCCTGTTGGATATTACTACGATAGGAATGATGGCATACTTCACATTGACAATAAGAAAGCTGATATGGTGCGTGATACATTTAGACTTTATCTTGATGGTTATTCGTGTATCAGAATTGCTGATATTTTAGGCTTTAGCTGTGAGCGTATTGTAGTAAATATCCTCAAGCGAAAAACTTATATAGGTTTGATTGAATACAAAGGTAACGTCTACAAAGGCAAGCATGAATCGATCATTGACGAAGAAACGTTTTATAAGGTTCAGGAAATGCACAAAAAACGTTCAACCAATGCTCATGTGTCAAGAAGGTATTTGTTGACTGGGCTGTGTTACTGCGGCGTGTGCGGAGCAAGAATGAGATATCATCAGTGGAATGGGATAAATCCACGAATTGTCTGCTATTCGCAATATGGAAAAGATTACATGGCCAGAGATCGAAACTGTAATAATCTCAAGCCACATGCAAGCCACATTGAGTCAGAGGTCGAAGAGTGCTTCAAACAGTTCGCTATCAATGTTAAACAAAAAGATAAGCAGAAGGATGATCCTGTGAATAAATTGAAAGTGGCAATTAAAAAAGAAGAAGACGGAGTTAAACGTCTATACTTAGTATACGCTGAGAACCCAACAAAAAATCTAATGGATGTTATCAAAGAAACTGAAAAAAAAATAACAAGATTAAATAAAAAGCTTTTGGAAGAAAGTAGCAGAAAAGAGATGAATAATAGCAAGAAGATACAAGATATTCGGCGTGTTTCAGATGTCTGGGATACGCTAACTACTCAGGAAAAGAACAAGATTTTGAAGGAGTGCATTGAGAAAGTTGTGATTAGTGGTAACGATTTGGAGATACGTTTTATCACATTTTGATAGATTTCAACTTACCTACAGTAAGCCCCGTGAGTGTGGGTAAGACGAAAAACAGAAATGGCTAGGTATTTATTCTATTTTTACTAATAATTTACTGATAATGTGCGACAACTTGACGGTTTAACCGTCTTTTTTTGTGCGAAAATTTAATTAGAAGGAGGATGAGATATGTTTTCGGATGAAGTTTTAGAAAAGATTTTTGCCAGAGAGGAATTACAGAGACTTGATTTGCAAACTCAGTCTGCCGTAATTCATGCGATAGAGGAAATACTGGAAGAGGAGGAGCAAAACAATGGTAAATCCTTATCAGAACAATTTTTATAATCCACAGCCAGCGTATCCACAGCAGTTTTATAATCCGTATATGCAACAGCAGAAGCAAATGGAGCAACAGATACAACAGCCGGTCGTTCTACAGCAACCGGTTCAAAGAGGACTGAATGGCATGGTAGTAATGTCTGCGGATAAGATAACAGCTGACTGCGTGCCAATGGACGGATCAGCTGCGTTCTTCCCGAAACAGGATCTGTCTGAAATCTATGTTAAAAACTGGTGTGCAGACGGCACAATAAGGACTTTGATTTTTAGACCTGTAGAAATCACCGGAAACACTAATAAAAACGATCCTGGGCTGTCTGAGAATGTCACAGCTGTATTTGAGCAGCGTTTTGATGAACTGTTCGGAAAAATCGAACAGTTGGAACAGACAATAACCAATTCCATGACAAAGAAAACCACCTTAACAACCAAGAAAGTCGGTGAAGCAGGATGATGAACCCTATGCAGATTATGCAAATGTTTAAAGGCGGTAATCCTCAACAATTTATTCAGCAGATAATGGGAAATAATCAGATAATGAGCAACCCCATGGCAAAAAATGTAATTGATATGGCTCAAAATGGAAATATGCAAGGAATTGAGCAAATGGCGAGAAACCTATGCAAAGAAAAAGGGCTGGATGCCGACCAGGTAATGCAGCAGATAAAAAGTAGATTTGATAATAAGTGACATATTAGAGATCTGTGCACAAAATCTAGGGGATCTCTTTATGAATAATTTTTTCGGAGGTAGCAATATGTTTAATTCAAACAATGCACCATTTACAATGCCAGTCATGCCAGCTAATAGCGGCGGATATGGCGCAAATGGGGCTTGGGGCGATGGCGGTTGGCTTTGGATCATCGTGGTATTCGCTTTGCTTTTCGGCTGGGGTAATAATGGCTGGGGAGGATTTGGAGGAAATAACGGTGGTGGTTACGTAGCAACTGCTGCAACTCAGGCTGATATTCAACGAGGATTTGATAATCAAGCTGTAATTTCTAAGCTTGATGGAATTACCAATGGATTATGTGATGGCTTCTATGCTGTGAATAATGGCATGCTGACTGGATTTAATGGTATTAATACCAATATTCTTCAGACAGGCTATGGCATCCAGCAGGCTATCAACGCTGACACAGTAGCGGGAATGCAGAATACAAATGCTATTCAGTCTACACTTGCTAATATGGCAGCTCAAAATGCTTCATGTTGCTGCGAAACCCGGGAAGCAATCCAGGGTGTAAACTACAACATGGCACAGAATACCTGCGCATTACAGAATACAATGAATTCCAACACCCGTGATATCATTGACAGCCAGAATGCGGGAACTCGTGCAATTCTTGATTATCTGTGCAATGAGAAGATTTCTTCTCTGCAAGCAGAGAACAATGATCTTCGTCGGGCAGCTTCTCAGGATCGTCAGAGCGCACTGCTTACAACTCAGATGGCTGCTCAGACTAATCAGATCATCAATGCAGTACGTCCAACACCGGTTCCGTCTTTCCCAGCATCTAACCTGTATGGGTATGGATACAATGGTTGCGGATATAATAATGGATGCGGATGCTGACAACAGAATAAGCGTAACTTAACCAAAAAGGTTATGTCTGCATAGCAGAATTACATCAGGGCAGGCTTAACGGTCTGCCCTTATTTCTATGGAGGTAGAATTATGGCTGAATATGTGGCTACTACTACTCAGGAAGTGGCACAGAACGGGAACGTGACTTTTACAAATACTGCCGTACAAGGCGGAAACTGCATTAAGCACCGGGAAGGTTCCGGAATTATTACGCTTAGAGGAATAACCAATCAATGCCGGGCAAGATATTTCGTGGATTTTTCTGCGAATATTGCGGTCCCGGCCGCGGGAACTGCGGGAGAAATTTCTTTAGCAATTGCTATTGCAGGGGAACCGGTTCTTTCTTCTCAAATGCGTTCTACACCAGCTGCGGTATCTCAGTATAACAACGTATCTGCCGGGATTTACATTGATGTTCCGGCCGGATGCTGCGTAAACATTGCGGTTGAAAATACCAGCACACAGGCTATTGAAGTGGCTAATGCTAATATCGTAGTAACGAGGGAGGCGTAGCAATGGATATTAAAAGAATGCATGATATGATTGAAAAACTGTCTGAGACAGCTAAGTGTGAATTTGACAAAGGGATTGAGAATGTGGATGCTTGTGAAATGGGGCAAGTAACAGATATGCTCAAAGACTTAGCTGAAGCTATGTACTACAGAACTCTTACAAAAGCAATGGATGAAGCAGAAGATGATGAGATCATGGAAATGTTTGATCGGTATGGTGACGGCCGCCGATTCTACGATCATTACCGCTATTCTGACGGAAGATTTGCTCCAAAAGGCAGAGGCTCTTATCGCAGAGGATATGAGGGACCATATTGGAGAATGACCCCGGAAATGTATAAAGACATGCAGGAATACCGGGATATGGACAGAAATACCGGGCGGATGTATTACACTGAGCCAAGTATGACCATGAGCGAAAGCAACTATGATAGAGCAAAGCGCAATTACACCGAAACAAAAGAACTGCATAGAGCTAATACTCCGCAGGACAAAGAAGCCAAAATGAGAGGACTGGAAGATTATTTCAAAGAAATTTCTTCTGACATCACAGGGCTGCTGTCTGATATGACACCGGAAGAACGCAATATGCTTAAGTCTAAGATTTCTGCGCTTGCTACCAAACTGTAAATTGATAAATAGGAACTATCGTCTGCCAGGCGGTAGTTCTTTTTGAAAGGGGCAAATTATGTTTCAAATCAACGGGATACAATGGACTATAAGTAGAGTGCCCAGTGGAAGTGCCTTTCTGATGCGCTCAGACGGCTCAGAAACCGTTGGAGTAACCGATTGGAACAACAGAACCATTTACCTAAATAAACGGCTTAAAGGGGCATTTCTGCGCAAAGTTTTGGCACACGAACTCTGCCATGTGTTCTGCTTTTCATACTCAATCCATATGCCTATTGAACAAGAAGAATGTATGGCAGACTGGATTGGCCTGTATGGGACGGACCTGGTGTATTTGCTAGACAATTTAATGTTGCTTAATTCACAGAATAATGGTATGCTGAATACAGGAAATTGATTGGTACGATTTGGATTTTTACCTTTTGCATGAATTATGATTAACAGCCTATAGTTACGATTGTTCAAATTGACGAAAGGAGAGAACCAGATGTATCAAGAAATCAATACGATCAACGATGTAATACGTGAGCGCTATTTGTATGGCTCAGAATTAGACGGGAAATACGGCTTTCCAAAGCTTCCGACAGTCAATGCAGATTTGACCGGAGTTAAAGCGGTGCCTTTTAATTTGGCACAAAGAGAACTAAATCCCAGAAATTCTGTATGCCATTTTTTTATTGACGATCACAGGTTTGAGCGACTATGGAATAATCCAGAGAAATATTTCAGAATTTTGGAGAATTTCAGATATGTTTGCACACCTGATTTTTCATTTTATGACGGCATGCCGCTTGCTATGAAGATTTGGCAGGTTTACAGGACCCGGGCGCTTGGCTGGTGGCTCCATGCTAATGGCTTTGAAGCGATCCCTTCGGTTGGTTGGGGCAGCCCGGATAGCTTTGATTTTTGCTTTGACGGTCTGAGCCAGGGCGGAACAGTGGCAATAAGCACAACCGGCTGCTTCTGGGATGACGGGCAGCACTGTTTTGAAAACGGATACCGGGAAATGATCCACCGGTTACACCCGGATCAAGTGCTAGTTGTGGGGCCGGAGCTTCAGAACTTACCTCGGGATCTTGCGCCGGTGATCTACCTGGAGTCATACGGGCAGCAGGTCCGGCGGCGTAGCGGTGGACCTGCTGCCTCAGATGATGCGGAGGTGGGGATAAATGGGTAGTAGATCGGGGACCAAGCATCGGCTTGTAACTGCTGCATATATCCCGGAGGCCGTTAAGGTTAGAACAGAGGAAAAGCGCGGAAATATAACGATTATAAAAACTGAGTACAGACAACGCAAGCAAAAGAAACGGGTAAGTAGAGGCAAGACCCGCCGAACAAATGTTTTGAAAAATTAACATAATTACAGGAATAAGAGCGGTATATATTGCCGCTCTTGCTGTTTTTAATCGCATTTTTTGCCCTCCTACCAAACAAACACGCTGACGTAATACCCGCGTTTTTCGATGTTGTGGCCTTTTGCAATCTTTCGGACCGCTTCCAGCTTTTGAAATGTTTCTTTCGGCGGATATGGTCCCTCATAATCTGTATCAATCCTTAACCCCGGAACTGCTTCGCCCTGGATGTTTAACATAATATCTGATACGTCAAGCCCTGCGGCCTGTAAGCGGCTTTTTAAACGCTGTAATTTCTTCATCATGTAAATACTCCTTTTTTATTCTTCTGTATCCTCAGCAGCTATGCGGCACGCGTAACCGCCTAAAAATATGCACATTGCCAGTAAAAATCTAACATGGTTCGCTCTCCTTAAAACGTTGATTTCTGATAAACTACATTTTTCAGATATTCTATTTTCTGACAGGTTTCCAGGTCTAAGCCGCTGACATATAAATACACGTCAATAGGAACCATATTGTAAAGCCTGTATAAGCGTTCAAATTCTGGTTTTCCACATATTGTTAGTATGGGAGTGGTTTAAAATATTGAATAATTCTATGTCATTATCCAGGACATTTAAGGCATCTCGCAAAAGTTGTTCAGAGCGGTAATAATGATAATTTTTATTTTCATCATTGCTTAGTGTAACTTTCTCGATAAATTCATCTGTAATTTCAACCTTATGAAAGGAATAACTGTTTCGATATATATACGCATCCATAATTTTTAACAATGCTTTTGATGAAATTAGTTTATCTGCAAATGTTCGTTGAAAATATGAATAGTGTTTTAACTCATTTAGTGATTTATCTGATAATCCAGTTATTGAGCTAATTGCAAGTGCTTCTTTATCTATAGAAGATACATTTGTAAAACCTAGCAAGTAATCAGATGTAGTATTAAAAACTTCGCAATATCCGCGCAGTTCATATTCTGAAACTTTTCTTTTATCTGTTTCGATTTTTCTAATAGCATTATCCGTTAATGTTGAATAGCCTTTTTTTGTGAAAATATCGGCGAGCTTATTTGTTGTGAGCCTATAGCCTTTTTCTGTAAACTCAAAATCTTCACGTATTTTCTTGTAACGATTTTCCAAAATAACACCTCACGTTTAAAAGTTCCAAAAATGGAAATTTCAATAAAAAAATTAAAAATAATAAAACATTAGCACAAAACAACAACAGCAATGATTAATATGTTAATATGTGCTTATAACAGAACAAAATATTATATGTCCTGAAATTAGAACATCACTTGCAAGTGTAAAAGTCAACAACAACATATAAGAAAGTAGGAATAATTATTATGAGAAATAAAGATGTCAGAGAATATGCCGCGAATAGAAAAGTAAAATTATGGCGGATAGCAGCAGAATTAAACATCAATGATGGAAATTTCAGTTTTCTGAAACGGCTTTGTTATATACAGCCAGTCCGTTATCCTGACAGCACATAAACAGTTCAAATTTTTTCATATGTTTTCTTTCTTCCCTTTCACCCTGGGAGCTGGGAGATAAACACCGCCGCCCGGTATTGGGCTGGGCCTGCATCCCCTGCGGCGGCTTGTTAGTCTTGATCTACATACACTCGTACAAAAGTTTTATTAATGTTCTATCCATTTTTCGACCTCCTTAATACTCGATAAATACAAATTCCTCATTGTTTTCTAGCTCTGCAACTCAATTGCCTAAGGTTATGAGCATAAAACCAGCTGCCCTGTAATCTTTTATAAGGCTTTCAAAGTGTTTTCTGTTTGCTGCGGTGATTTTGTATCTTCTCATGTTTTTACCTTTCTGGTCTGCCTCATCAGCACCGGGAGACCGTCCTGCGGTGGACGCCCTGGCGGGCGTTTCGGCTATGAAAGCTTCATAAAAATATCAATTGTGAGTTCTGCAAGCGCTCTTTTCTTGTCGCTCATGTATCCGCGACGTTTGCTCTTTAACGCCTTGGCTGCTGACTGGAGGTTATTAACTCCATAATTTGCTGCTTTGTTCAGCTTCTCCCATTCTTCCGGGGTTACTCTTATAGCTTTAAGTGTTGCCGGGTTAATGCTGTAATCGTCTTTATCTTCTGGGTGCAGGTCTTGGCATAACGGAATGTAGTCATGCGTTCCCATGTTTTCGCCGATGCTCCAGATCTGATAACTTACCGGGATTCTTCCGACAATCTCGAATACGTCCGTTTTTCTGAAAGACTCTGAATAGATTTTTCCGTTTTCAATTTTGATGTTTTTCATGTTTTCTATCTCCTTTTGCTTGGTGAGCTGTTTTCTTTAACTGTCTATATAATACATTAAATTGAATGTAATTGCAATACACAAATACACCAAAAATAAAGCATTACAAGCTATAAATATTTGTGCATTATTTATAATGTAAACCTATTGAAAATGGTTCAAAAATAATGTAAAATATTTATGGAGGTGAAAATATATGCTTAAATATAAGTTTGATGTGTTAGATACGCTAAAAGAAAGTGGATACACTACAACAAAGCTAAGAAAGGAAAAGTTGCTGGGGGAAAATGCGATCCAGTCTTTAAGACATGGGGAAATGGTCGGAATCATAGCACTTGATAAAATTTGTACGTTGTTAGACATGCAGCCCGGAAACATTATAAAATATGTAGAAAACGATCAGAAATAGAAACATTAAAAATAATGTAGAAATATATTGACATTGCATTATAAACGGTGTATTATAATAACTGTAAAGAGTAGTAAATAAAAATCAGGAGGAAGATAACATGAGAGATAATACAAGAGAAATGGAAATGTTTTTATACGGAACAAAATTAACGAGATCTAATGGTGAATATTTTTTACAGGGTATTCCTGTAAAAGTATATTTAACAAATGAAAAATACCATATACATACAGACATTAATTTTCCCGAACCTGCAATTTTTCGGGAAACGGATGATGACGAATGGTGCTATTTTATATATGAGTTTTATATTGATGACTATGGTAATGTTTTTACATCAGCCATAAATCACGGACGTAGTAGATATCCTGATGAGAAAGTAGGATACGTTAAGCAGGAGGATGTTATCAAGGCAAACAGAGAAATTTTAAGAAGAGAATATGCAGCAGCTGTTGGAGATGAAAATTACGAAAGGGCACGACTTTTAAATTTGTTGAAATATTTTTCAAAAACAGGTCAAGAGTGGGATGAAATGGCCAGAAAATAAAAAGAAACTCTTTGTGTGCGGGGAATACTATATCTCTAGAATTAAATCAAGGATCAACCCCGCCAAAGAGTTTCTGAAAACATTATAACATAACTATCGAAAAAAGAAAAGAGGTAAAATATATGTCTTGGTATGAAGGAAAGCACTCATGCGGTCATGAGGGTGGTATAGAGCTTGTGGGCACAAAATCCTACAAGGAATGGAGGGCAAAACAGTATTTTTCCGATTTGTGTCCAGACTGCAAGCAAAAAGAAAAGGAAGAAAGAAATAAAGAGATTGCAGAACAGTATGATATGCCCGATCTGAGCGGAACGGAAAAACAGATCGTCTGGGCAAATACAATAAGGGCAGATTTCCTGAACTATTGTGAAAAACACGAATTGGCGGCAGAATTCTTAATCAATACAAAAACTGATGCAAAGTTCTGGATTGATAATCGGGATCATATCTGTGATAAAGAGTTTGTGCTGTGTTATGAGGATATTTTGGAAAGAAAGCTACAAGCATCAAGATTTCTGCCGGAAGATACGATCATACCCACAAGCCAGAAATATTATGATACAGTAGAGATTACAGAGTATGTAGATTTAGGTGGTGTTGATCGATATATAAAACTTTGTTACATGAAAAATAGCGATTTCATAAGTCTTGTTAAAAGTAGAGGATATGAATGGAGTCAACGCGTAGGTGGTTGGTGCAAAGCATTACCGAAAACTGTAGAGTCTAGTTTTGGAGACGAAGCAGTTGGAGTAGGTAAAATATTGTTAGATAATGGATTTTCTGTTTGTGTCCATGATGAAGATGTAAAAGCGAAGCTGGATAGCTAAAAAGTGGTCATATTCGACCGCTTTTTTGTGCTCTATTGGTTAGTCTGGGTGTCCGTTTGCTAGTCCGTTTGTTAGTTCGTCTGCGGTTCGCACATACCCGCAAAGCCTTGTATTTACTGGGTTTATGATGGTTCGTCTGGTGATACATTGGTTGGTTCACTTCCTAGTTCGCCTGGCTTTCACGGCACTTATTTTGGCGTTTTGTGGGCACTTCCAGAGGCGGGGCCGGGCAACTTCTCAAAAGCCCGCAAACCGGAGTAAATCCTAGGTTTTCCAGAGCTCCGAAGATTACAACCGGACCGGATCCAGGCGGCCGGGCAAGGGTAACGGATCAGAAGGTAAACAACACATGCAAATTTTATATCCTTCCCCTTAATGTCTCTTTTCTTCCCTTTTCCCTTCTTTCCCCCATACCCCCTATTAACCTATATTCTTTTATATCTCTTTTAATCCC
>OLOK01000414.1_pt1 | contig 42064 bp, 34 predicted proteins | sample 1672591 | NCBI WGS metagenome assembly OLOK01 (sample SAMEA3136703, study PRJEB25190) | human gut metagenome | biome: human gut; feature: human-associated habitat; material: faeces | place: Austria | collected 2013 | reverse complement strand
GGAAAGAAATCACAAAACAAGTCTCATATGAACTCCATGCCCTTCAGGCAATTAACCTCTTTTTTAAAGATTTTAATTGGAGTTCAGTATGAGCTTCATTTGTTTGTTTTCTGCTTCTTTCAGACTGCGGTCAACTCTGCGCTTCAAGTGGTTATAAAAGGTCCCTCTGGGAACCTCCAGCGCTTCACAAAGTTCGTAGACAGAATACTCCGGATGTTTCTCATGAATATCCTCCAGGACAAATAACCGCTGGTGCGGCGGGAGCAGATCAATACAGCCGGATAAATGGACGACTTCCAGCTGTCGTTCCAACTTCTTTGCATGGTCAAGGAGACGCTGGTACCCAGTTGGCGTATATTCCCCTTCCTTTCGCGGTATCGTTTTGTATGCTCTGACCCAGCGATAGAGTGTGGATGGGGCAATTTTCAGGGAGCGGCTTAGTTCCTTGATTGATGTTCCTGCCTCAAACTGTTTTACAGTTTGGATAATGAATTCTTCGGGATACTTCATTGGCATTTGATTGTCCTCCAAATATCAGAATGGAGTTATATTATAGTTTAAAAAGAAAGAGCCGAGATTTTCTGTGCTGAAGTTACAGAAAATCTCAGCTCTTTCTTTTCAAAAAACATCTGCTTCACTTTTTACCCGAATTCCTGCCGGAATTGACCTATAACAGAGAAATTCACCCCAAATCTGTTATCAGGTCGGGAATGTCATTGCCCAGAAATGACCACGAAGCCGTAGGGGGCAAGTGTGGTGTGGGTCAGGGCTTCCGAGAGCAGGGGCGTTCCGGTAACCGGCTGGGGAAGCTGGCAGGGATTGGGGCCGAAATTGCACCAGACGGTGATATCTGCCCCATCAAGGCTTCTGCGGTAGGCAAAAAGCTGCGGGTCATCGGGGACGAGCAGCTGGAAATCGCCCCATTTGAGGATGTCACTTCCTATGCGCAGAGCAATCAGGCGACGGTAGAAGTGCAGGATGGAGTTTTCGTCCTCCCGGGCGTACTGCACGTTGATCTCGGCAGCGTTGGGATTTACGGCGATCCAGGGCGTCCCTGTGGTGAAGCCTCCATTCGCTGTGCTGTCCCACTGCATCGGCGTTCTGGCGTTGTCGCGCCCCTTGTGCCGGATGCCGTTCCACGCCCACGCCTTTTGCGCGTCCGTCTTTGCCTCTTTCAGAAGGTTCAGGCTTTCAATGTCCCGCAGCTGCGAGGCATCGGCAAAGGGATAATTCGTCATGCCGATCTCCTCACCCTGATAAATGAAGGGCGTCCCCCGCTGCAAATACATGGCCACAGCCAGCATCTTGGCGCTCCGCTGCCGGAGCGTCTCCGATGCGGTGCAGCCCCAGCGCGACACGATGCGGGGCTGGTCGTGGTTGCTCCAGAACAGCGTGTTCCAGTCCAGTGTGCTTTGCCACGCGGCGGTCAGCGCCTTGAACTTTTTCAGAGAAAAGGGGATCACGTTCCATTTTCCGTTCTCGCCGTCGATGTCCATGATGTCAAACTGGAACAGCAGATCCAGCTCCCTTCCGTCCCCGACGACACTGTTCGCATTATCCAGAGTGACGCAGGTCGTTTCTCCCACGCACATGCAATCCCGACCGTCAAAGCAGCGTTTGCGCATCTCGCGCAGATGGGAATGCAGCGCCGGCTGGAAGGCCGTATGCTCGCCCGGGAAAGCGTAGCCTGAGCCGCTGGCATCGGGCAGGCCGGGTGCTTTGGCAATCAGGCTGATCACATCCATGCGGAAGCCATCCACGCCCTTGTCGAACCACCAGTTGATCATGGCATAGACTTCTTCCCGAAGCTTCGGATTTTCCCAGTTGAGGTCAGGCTGCTTCTCCCCGAAAAGATGCAGATACCACTGCTCTGTCGCCGCATCATAGCTCCATGCCGACGGCGTGAAGAAGGATGACCAGTTGTTCGGCTCCTTCCCGCCGCGTCCGTCGCGCCAGATGTAATAGTCACGGTAGGGATTGTCCTTTGATTTTCTGGATTCGACAAACCATGCGTTCTCATCCGAGGAATGGTTGACGACCAGATCCATGACCAGCCTGATGTCCCGCCGGTGCATTTCCTCCAGCAGTCGGTCGAAGTCCTCCATCGTGCCGAATTCGGACATGATCTTCCGGTAGTCGCGGATGTCATAGCCCATATCGTCGTTGGGCGAGTCGTAGACCGGGCAGAGCCATACCGCACCGATGCCCAGCCATTGCAGGTAATCCAGCCGAGAGATCAGACCGGGGATGTCCCCGATGCCGTCGCCGTTGGAATCCTGAAAGCTGCGGGGATAAATCTGATAGAACACACGTTCCTTCCACCATGGGTTTTTCATGGAATCGTTCACTCCTTCACAATGAGATCGTCAATAACCGGCAGCGTGCCCCGCGCCGCCGTAAAGCAGGGCAGCGACCCGCCCAGCAGCGCCAGCCAGGGCAGGCTGTAGGGCAGCAGAAGCGCCATTACCGCCGTCAGCGCAAGGGCAAGCAGCAGCCAGCCAAGCACCAGAGCGGGGCAGCGAAAGGTCAGGCAAATCGCGTTTTTCAGCAGCGCCGGGAGCTTCAGCTCCACCCGCGCCTGCATCTGAAAGGCCAGAGCGCCGATGCACCACAGCAGATAGCTGCCAATCAGGCAAAAGCAGGCCAGCACCGCCCCGACTCCCGCCCCCTCTGTAAGCCGGAAATAGAACCAGCCGCCGTAAAGAATTGCCGCCGGGCCGGCGAAAAAGAGCACCCCAAGAGGGAGCGACGGGAGAAAATTGGTGCGGAAGCTACGCAGAAAGCGGCGGTACGGCTGTTTTTCCTCCAACAGCAGACTTTGGCAGGCGCGGCATAATGCCGTCCATCCTGCGGGAGCCGTCAGCACCGGCAGGCAGGTCAGCAGAAAAAGCAGATTCAGCACCATCAGCGGCAGCAGCTTTTCAAAGCACAGCCGCACGAAGCCGGCGGTTCTATAGTCTCTCTGCATCGCCGCGGTTCCTCACTTCCTTGTAATACTCCGAGGGACTCATGCCCGTTTTCTTCCGGAACAGCTTCGAGAAATAATACCGGTCGTCGATCCCCACCAGGTACGCGATCTCCTGAAACGGCAGATCCGTGGTCGCAATCAGCTGCTGGGCGTTATAAATGCGCAGCGTGTTGAGATATGTAAAGATCGGCGCGTCGGTCAGCTTGGAAAAGGCACGGTTCATGTAGTCGAAATTCATCTCGAAGACGTCTTCGATCTCCTGGCTCGACAGCGGCCGCGTATAATTTTCGTTGAGGTAATGGAGCAGCCGCTCGGCCACGACTTCCGACTTTTTCAGTTTCTTCCCCTGAGCAGCGCCCCGCGCCAGCAGGTGCTCATGTGCCACTTCCAGAAAGAACGAATGCAGCAGCGCGGCGGTGCGGCGCTTGTAATGTTCCTCCCGGGCGTTGTAGCAGTCCAGCGCGGTGCGGAGTATCGTATTGAACTCACTGCCCGGCAGGTGAAACTGCTTCGGAAGATAGGTGATGGGGTCGGTGGGGTCGGCTTCGTCCAGATTGTAGCTCACAAGGCTCAGCCTGCGCTTTTCCGCAAGCAGCGACATGGCCGCGTCCTCATCCTTCATCCGCGCCATTTCCGGGTGGGTAAAATGGGCATAGTAATAATTGCAGGCCGCGCGCTGATAGCCCTCGTGGCACAGCCCCGGCTCAAGCAGGAAGAAGTCCCCCGCCTTGAGGTGATAGAAAATGCCGTCCTCCTGCAGATACATATTCCCGTCACGGATCACATACAGGACATACTCGTCGATCGTCCGGGAAAAGTGGATCCACGGCTCGGTGTAGTTGATCCGCCCCAGCATCCGTACACGGGGAAGCAGATCTGCATTGTAAGACAGAAGCATCGTCATTCCTCCAGTTGCACCCACACGGCAGTCCAGCAGCGCACGTCGGGCAGCTTTACGGTATAGATGCAGCCGTTCTTCGTTTGCTCCGCCGTGTAGGGAAGCTTTTGCGCCGCCAGACACTCGCTGTCCGGCGAGGCACAGTAGATGCCGCGCACCGGCCGGTCAAGGCGGATGGCCGCCGAAATGCCCGCTGCCGGGGTTGGTTCCCGCTTTCCCTCATTCCACATGGCGTTGTTGCCGGTCAGGTTGATCAGGTGGAGGGTCAGCCGGTCACGGGATTCACGGAGGAGCGTCCAGACCGTGTCCGCCTGTCCGTCCGTGGAGAAAGCGCAGGCATCGGAGAAGAAACGGACATCCTCGTTAATGCCGCCAGAGGCCGTCTTGCCAATATCCATACCGGGATCATTATATAACAAATCCTTGTATCTGACAAGAAAATCGCAATTGCGCTGTACGATTGGAAGAAAGCTTTCCCGCAGGTGGGCATAGTTGACATAATAACTGTCCCGCAGCAGGCTGCGGTTCTCGCCCAGAACGAGCTGCGTACCGCCGGAGGCAGAGATCACCGCCCACGCAAGACGGAATGAGCGCTCTGCCGCGTCCATATCCCCCCCCTGAAACGCCTTCAGATAGGCGGCAAGGATGACGTTCCGGTGGGACAGCAGCCGAGCCTCCCGAATCAGGCGGTAAAGGTCAAAATAGGTATCGTGGGGCGGCCAGACCTCGATATACACCGCGTCCTGTGCCGCCGCGGCGACGGTTTCCGTTGGCCAGTTATTGACGGCGTTGAAGATCACGCCGCCGTCGGCCGCTTCCTCGCGGACCGCCTGCGCCGCCGCATTGATCAGGCGCGGGAACTCGTCCGCCAATTCCACGGGGCGGTGTTCCGCGTCCCAGATCCGTTTTGGAAAGCCATAGGTATCCATGTGGATGCCGGAAAAGCCGAAGCGCACGGCACTGCGGAATTCCTCCACAATATGCTTCGTCCAGCCGCAGGAGGACGCCACATTCATATAGTACAGCCACCCAGCAAAGGTCATCGGCTGACCGCCCATCGTGTACATTCCCCACGTTGGGTGCGCTGCAAAGGTGTCCTTTGTTGCCGCGTAAACCGCGCCGTAGGCCAGCGGACGGATGCCGCAGGCTTTGCAGTGTTCGATTTTTTTCGAAATGACGCTTAAGTCCGTCTGACGCCCCATCGGGTCGTCGTATTGCTCGGTGGGGGGCAGAAGCCGGTCATGCCGGTACATCCAGTCGTAAAACTGCACCGCGTTCAGATGCAGATCCCGCATCCACTCCACGTCCAACCTGTCCCCATCGCCGGAGGAAAAATCCGACAGGAAGCCGTAGCGAATTTCGGTTCTGCGGTCGGAAACCACATCAAACGCGCCTTCCCAGACGCCGTCTTCTGTGCTGATGCGCAAACCGTAGCCGCCCACCGGCACATCCGTCAATACCAACACGTCGCCCTCCCGGACGGCTCGCAGCGTGACCGGACGCTCCATACGGAAGAACGTCGCTGAAAGAAGCGCCGAATGCGCCGGCAGGATCAGCCGAACCGGCTCACCGGGCAGATATTGTGCTTTGTCAAAATGACAGGTGATTTTCTGCATTGGCTTATCCTTTCACTGCTCCCTGAGTCAGTCCGCCCACGACCGTTTTCCGCTGGAAAACCACAAACAGAACGATCACAGGGATCAGCGCCATGATCGACGCAGCAAACACCCACTCCCACCGTGTCGCATACTGTCCGTTCAGCCGCTGGAGCAGCAGCGGGAAGGTGATCATTTTCTCATTCGCGCCCACCAGAACCTTCGCCGTAAAGTATTCCTCCCAGAAGCCCTGGAAGGCAAAAATGGTCATGGTGCCCACCGCCGGGGCAGAGAGGGGCAGCATTACCCGGAAGAAAATGTCCTTGTGGCCGCCGCCGTCCAGCAGCACCGACTCCGCCAGCGAGCTTGGCAGGCTGCGGAAAAAGTTGCGCAGGAAGAAGGTGTGCCCGCAGACATTGGTCGCAACGTAGATCAGAATCAGTCCCGCCCGGGTGCCGATCAGGCCGTTGGGCAGGCCGGGAAGCGTAAGCTGCTTAAGCACCAGAAACTGGGGGATGATATTCAAAAAACCCGGCATCATCAGCGTAAACAGGTAAACCGCAAACAGCTTGTCGCGCCCGGGAAAACGGATGCAGGCAAAGCCGTAGGCGGAGAGCGTCGAAACAAACACCGAGATCACAACGGTAATGACGGTATTGATCACACTGTTTGCCAGTGCCGTCGGGAAAATGTCCATACTGAGAATGTGCCGGTACGCCGAAAAGTCCAGCCGCGTGGGGAAGAGCTTCGGCGGATAGGGCAGCACATAGCTGAACTCCTCAAAGGAGTTCGTGATCATAAAGAAGAACGGAACGGAGAAAATCAGCAGCGATGCGATCAGAATGACCCACAAAACCGTCTGCCCGAGGATCTCCGTTGCTTTTTTGCCGCGGAGCTTCATTTCTATCCCTCCTGTTCCACGTTGTCCAGCTTGAAGACGCGATTGAGAACGATCGTCAGCGCAACGATCGTCACGGCGGAGATCATGCCGATGGCGGAAGCCTCGCCGAATTCGAACTGATTGAATGCTCTGTCATACAGCAGGTATTGCAGCACCGAGGTCTTCCCGTTGGGGTCGCCGCCGGTCAGCATCATGACCTGGATGAAGACGTTGAAGGAACCGATGATCATATTGACCATCACATAAAAGGTCGTGGGGCGAAGTCCCGGCATCGTGATATGCCAGAATTTTTTCCACAGACCCGCGCCGTCCAGCTCTGCCGCCTCGTAGCGCTCCTTGGGAATTCCCTGCAATGCCGCGAGGTAGACCAGCATCGACCAGCCCACGTTTTTCCAGATGCCCATCAGCCAGATTGCCGCGTTGCCCGACCATTCCCGCAGCAGCCAGGGCACATAGTCGTCCATGACGTGGAGCACATCCACCAGCAGGTAGTTGATCAGGCCGCGGTCGGAGTTATTGAACATATACTGGAACACCAGACTGACGATGACCCACGAGGTGATGACCGGCAGATAAAAGCCGACGCGGAAGATCGTCTGCCCCCGCCTGAGGTTGTTGATCAGGTAGGCAAACAGCATTCCGCCCAGCAGAATGAACGGCACCGTCACCAGCGCGTACAGGAAATTGTTCCGGTAAGCGTACCAGAAGCGGGAGCCGCCGGACAGAACGTTCTTGAAGTTTTCCAGGCCGATGAACGTGATCTCGCCCTGTACGATTTTGTACTCGGACAGGGCGATCCGGATGGTAAAAAACATCGGATAGATGACGAACGCCAGCACCAGCAGCAGGCCGGGAAGGACGAAGGGTGCTGCCGCCGCATAGGCCCGAAGGCCCTTTTTGACGGATGATTTTCCACATACCGGGGATGGTTCATGCTGCAGCAGCTTCATTGGCGCTGCCTCCTTTTTTCCAAGGGAGCGCAGAACCCTCCGGCTCTGCGCTCCTGATATTTTGGGTATTCAGAGTTTCCGTTAGGAAAGCTGCCCGTCGATCTTTGCGGCGGCGTCGTGCATCGCCTGCGCAGCGTCAGCGCCTTCTACGAAGATGCTGGTCACCATTTCGCTCCAGATCTCCTGGATCGCGGCGTTGTTGGGGGAGGGAATTCTCGCCTTGGCGGATTCCATCTGCTTCATGTAAACCGACCACACCGGGTTATTCTTGACTGCGTCGTTCTCCACAAGGGACTTGAGGATGGGCAGCTGACCGGCCTCCAGCATGGCAAGCTGTACTTCCTCGCTGGTCATGAATTTCGCGAATTCATAGGCGGCGTCCTTCTGCTTGCTGGTGGAGAAAACAGCGATGTCCTCGCCGCCGACAACGGAAGCGCTGCGGCCTTCGTAGGTGGGAATGGTCGCGGCAACGATGCCCTTTGCTTCGCAGTCATCATAGGAGCCGAAGTACCAGGGGCCTTCAAAGAACATGGCATATTCGCTGTTGATGCCGTCCCACGCATCCACGGAGCCGTCCACGTCACGGATGGTGAAGATCTTCTGGTCGTGCAGCTCGATCAGCTTGTTCATGGCGGCGATGCTGGCATCGCTGTCCAGATAGCCGGTCGCCTTCGTAAAGCCGTCGTCGGTCAGCGTGCCGCCAAACAGCCAGAAGTAGGGGTACATATCCCAGTCGCCCACGCCGGAAACGTTCAGACTGTAGGTGCCGCGATCCTTGGCAGCTTCGATGAAGGCTTCCATCGTCTCGGGAACATCATCCAGACCAATTTCCTTCAGCACGTTCTTGTTGACGACTGCGGCCTTGCAGTTGGTGTCCAGCGGCAGACCGTAATACTTGCCCTGGTAAAGATTGGTGGACAGGGGCGCGTCCAGATAATCGCCGGAAATCTCCGCGAAGTCCGCGTAATCGCTCAGGGCAACCAGACCGCCCTGCTTGGCATAGGCTGCGATGTTGGCAATGTCAACACGGGCAACGTCGGGGCTCATGCCGGTGCCGAAGGAGGTGACGATCATCTCGTGGAACTGACCGCCGTCCTGGCGCACCGCGTCGATCTTGATGTTCGGATGAGCCTTCTCCCACAGCGGCAGAACCACGTCTTTAAACTGGGCTTCTTCCGCGTCGCCGTAGGTGTGCCAGAAGGTCAGAGTGATTTCTTCGTCCGCCGGGGTGCTGTCCTTTGCCGGCTCTGCCTTCTCAGTTGCCTCCGCTTTTGCGGGCTGTTCGGTCTTTCCTGTGCAGCCGGCCATGCACGCCGTCAGAAGCGCGGCGGCCAGAAGCAGCGCAAGCAGTTTTGCAAGTTTGTTTTTCATGTTGATCCTCCTTACTTTTGTTGAACGTGTTTCGGCGTACATACAGATATCCGCCGGTGAAGAAGGTCGGACAGCGTCGCGCGATGGTATTTTTCCGCCATCCGGGCTTTGCATCAGAGCTGTCGGTCGTCTATCCATATTGTACAGTTTTTTGGCGGGATTGCAATACGGTAACCCCTGTATTTTGCCTCCGCCGTTGGTCGATATGACCAACTTGCTGTGCTTATTATCCATCTTTACAGTGCATTCTGTAAATGGGCGCTGGCGACTTTATTTGTATTTCAGCGACTTTTTTGTTCCGGCAAATAAAAAAGGGCGCGCCGCAAAACGCACCCGGGAAACACCGCATCTGCCTCCCAGGAAGGGGGCTGATGTGGTGCTTACGTCAGAATTGAGTTGGAATGAAGATAGTTAAGGCTAAGGCATGTCGGAATTTGTGAACGAAAATTGCTTTGCTTTTCGCGGATATGTAGACAGAGCCAACCCCCAAAACGTCTGCATCTAAAGTGCTTTTTTGCAGGTAAACATTGAGAATTTGCTGGATAATTGTTTGATTCTCTAGGATAAAATGTTAACACGATTTTTAGCAATTCCATAGATGCAAACACCCTTTGATACGCTTTTTGAACAGGCTCAGCCAGATACGGCGAAGATATTCGCAGCGCCCTTTTTGGTTTCGGACAGAATTTCAAAAAGGGCACTGCTTTTGTTATTGCGTTTTCAGAAAATTATCATATGTGAATCAGCCGGAATTTTTGTGGCGTAGCAGCCATAGAAATTCCGGCTTTTTCTATTTTCAAAAAGGGCGCTTACCTTTCGGCGCCCTTTTCCAGCCGTTCTCCTGTTTTTGGGAGGACGGCTTTTTTTGTTTTCTTAGAACACTATCCTGTGCCTCAAAAAGGGCACTGGAGGAAATGGAGGTTAAAATTGAAGAATCCGAACAATGGAAGTTCCAAACTCAAACGAACCAGACCGGAATACCGTTCCCATACAGGCCCTCCCGCTCAGACGGAGAAGCCCATCTGTACAGCGTTCCCATTGTGCGAGGGATGCCCCTTTCCCGGCCACGGCTTTCTTTGTCAGGGCGTGGACGGGGAATGTATGCGCACACGACTGATGAAACTATCTGAGAAGGAGGACACCAAATGAATATGCCATTTCCCAGCCGCAGTCAGGTGGATTTTACCCGGAGCTGCTGTCCACCCGGCACGCGAATTGTATTAAGCAGGATGAATGATCCGTTTTCCCCGGTAGAACTCGGAACCCGTGGTACCGTGCGATATTTAATGGCGGCAGCCAGGAGGTTACAGGAACGACGCTGAAATTCTCAGATGGCATGCAGCTGCGTGTTGCCAGCCGACCCTCTGTGTCTTTGCAGAACTGGACTATCAAAACAAGCAATGCGGCCATTTGCTGTGAAGTCGATGATTATGGAACCATAACGTTCAGCAGAGATCCGAATAAAAAAATATCCTCCAATACCAAAGTGACGGTCACAGTAACTGCGAATGACGGGAGCAGAAAGACTGCCAGAATAACGATTATCGTTTAGTAGCCTGTGTTTGCAGAGTGATGTGGAGAGAAACTTTTTGAAAGAAAAAATGCGGACCAATGGCCTTGGCCATTGGTTCCGCATTTTGTAAGCGCTCAATAACCAACCGTTTGTTAGCGCTCAATAGTAAACGCTTAACCATCGGTACTGATAGATAATGTATAATAAGTTGCGCAAATTGAGAAGAGCAAAAAAGAAGACATATGTGGGGGCAGCCCGTGCCAGGATCTCTCAGTGGCCGGAGCCAGAGCCGGATTGGCCGGTGCGCGTTCCGGCCTTTTTATGGAACAGGTCAGACTCACAAAGGAGATGAGGAATGCAGACGAATTACGAGGCAGAACAGCTACCGATATACGACCTCGATTCATGGTGTGGGAAAATGTTCCCGGAGCCTTCTCCAGCGGAACGCCAAAAGGAGAAGACTTCCGGTGTGTCCTCGAGGAGATCGCCCGAATTAAAGTCGGTGGTGTTTCAATCCCCCGACCTTACCCCTGGCCATGGCAACCTGCTGGGCGAATCGTACTGGGAGCTGATCTCTCCCTGGCGTGGAGATGCCTCGACGCGGAATTATGTGAAGCTTCGCATAATTGAGCTTATGTGCAGAACGGAATTATGAAAAGAAAAGAACCAAAATCCTGTATAATGCCGTCCATGTCAAGGAAAGGAAATCCTTATGGCAATGCCATGGCAGAAAATTTCTTCTCTATTCTAAAAACGGAGTGCATCTACCGCCACAAACCAAAGTTGATCCAAGAAGCGAATGAACTGATTGACAGGTATATTTACTTCTATAATCACGAGCGCATCCAAACAAAAACGGGAGTGGCACCGCTGTCGCTGCGCCACTCCGCTTAAAACTCAATATCCTACATGGAGGCTTTTTGTACTGTCTGCACAATCTGGGGCGGTTCAATCATTTGCCGGGGGGCGGATGGTTAGAGATGTGCGTAATAATGACAGAAGAGACTGTCGGAGTTTCCAGCGTAGCTTTCCCGGAACAGCGCTTTCGCTCTTTCCCGGTCGCCTTCGTAGAGCTTTACCAGACCCAGCAGGTACTGGTAGTAGGCCCGACGGGCAATGGCGGGGTCCTGTGCAAAGGAGATGAAGAAAGGCGTGGTGGAGAAGAAGCCATTGTCTTTCCGGTCGAGGTTGAAGCTCCAGTCCCGCTTGGCGCGGGCCATGATGTTCCATGCCTTCTGCTGCAGGCCAAGGGCTTCGGCACAGAGCGCCTGATAGTAGGGCAGCTCCCGCAGGTGCATGTTGCTGAAGAACTCAACTTCGATATCCAGAATCATCCGGTAAATGGACTGGGCATCCTCTTTCTTCCCCATATGCCCCAGACACTCGGCCATATGGAACTGATAGGGGACGTACTTGCAGCGGTTCCAGATGCCGGAGCCGAGGCTCTTGGGCAGGGTAAGCGCCTTTTCCAGCAGCTCGTAACAGCCTGCCCAGTCACCGGCGGCTTTCTTTGCCATGCCCAGCTGGAACCATGCGTACATATACTGATCCGCAATGGCGTGCTCGCCGCCTTCGCAGGCAACGAACACATGGCTCAGCAGAAGCTGCAATGCCTTTTCCGGCTGGAAATTCTGGTTGTAAGCCTTCGCCAGCTCCACAAACAGGTCGTCCCGGCGGAAGTTGCTGGCGTGTGGTTCCAGCAGCGCGATTTTTTCCGCGGCGGGCGCACCCATCAAATCCATCAGAATCGCGGATTCATACAGCACCTGCTGCGAGCAGTTGAGGCTGCGGGCTTTCTCCATCAGCTTCACGGCCTCGTCCTTCCGGTTCAGATGGGTGAAGCAGGCGACGGCCAGAGAGCGGTAGGTCATGTAATTTCCCGGCTCGGCTTCCGTGCTTTCCACAAAAAGCTTGGCCGCGGCTTCGTACTGGCGCTTATCATACAGCAGGCAGCCCAGCAGGAAGGGGGCTTTCACGGCATTCTGTTCCCGGGCAAAGGTCAGGACCCGAATCTCGGCCAGACGGACGGGGTAGGTGTCCCTGATTTCGGCAGCATCTGCCAGACGGAGGGTTTCTTCATAGTCCATGCCCTGCTTGCGGCGCAGGTACGCCAGAGTATACAGGGTCATGGTGGTGTGGGTGTGGTACTTGCCGAACTGTTCCAGCAGTCTGGCGGCAAGGGCATACTGTCCCATGGATTCCAGATCGAAAACCATATCCAGCACAGTCTGGTCGGGGGCGGAATCCAGCTTGGTGAAGAAGTGCGCTTCCTCCACGCCGCCCAGCCAGCGAACCAGATTGTTCATGCGATCCTCGGCCATGACACGGTCGAGAACATCCTGAGCCGCTTTTTTGTTCCCCAAATCCCGGTAGGCCAGAGCCATGACCACCGGCGCCAGCGGATGCTGGGCATCCCGGCTCAGAGCCAGCCGGGCGTGAGCCAGGGCGGTTTCCGCGTCGCCCTGCTTCAGGGCAATACAGGCGGCTCGCACCATGGCTTTGGCAACGGCACTGCCGTTCCATGCGGCCTTGCGGTACTGATCGTAGGCTTCCGTGGTGCGCTCCTGTTCTTCCAGAATCAGACCCAGAAGATAGTATGGGTCGCCGGACTGGGTGTGCATATTAAATTTTGTCAGGGAATCAAGACCCTTCCGGGCATAGCGTTCCGCCTCGGACAGACGCCCCATCTGGCAGCAGTATTTTGCCATGCCCAGCAGGCAGTCTGCATGGTAGGGGTCGCGCTTCAATCCTTCCAGCCAGTAGGCGTCCGGCATGACAGCCGGGTCACGGTATTGCTCCACATGGACACCGGCGAGATACAGCTCGTCAGCACTGCGAACCTCGGATGCCAGCGGCATGGGATCTTTGACGGGCGGCTTTTTCAGGTTATCCGGCTTTTCCTCCCGGTAACAGGCAATCGTTTTTCCGCCGGCGGTGACGGAAATGGCAACGCAGCCCTCAGGGCGGGCCCAAGAGAGCATAACGGGAGATGCCGCGTTCAGCGTCACCTGCTCAGACAGGATGGTCCTATTGCCGCAGGCGATCTCAACATGGGCGTCACCAAAGGTTTCCGTAGCCTGAATCCAGACATGCTCCGCTTGCAGCGACAGGGCGCATTTCAGGTTCGCGTAGTCCGGCGTGCCGATCTTCTGAATGGGATACCAGTACTGGGAAAATTCCTTGGTCTCGTAGGGTTCCAGCCATGCAAAATTGGGCTGGTTGTCGGTGTAGGAGCCTGCCATCAGCTCAGCATACTGGCCGTCGGTATCGGTCAGAGTATTCTCCCATGTCTTGGACAGCTGATTGTACGCCCAAGTGAACATTTTCTTGCCGGGGGAGACGTGGTGGTCGCCGATGTGGACGACGCCGCAGTCTAAGCCATGGTCATAGCCGCCGAAGAAATCATATTGGGAAGCACAGGCAAAATAGGAGGTGGCATCCTTTGTGTTCTTGTGCCAGGAGATGTCCCGGGCGGTGGTCATATCGATGCCGTTGAAGGTGGCGTCCCCGGCAATGGGGTAGGAGATCCGGGAGTCCAGATAATGGAAATTCACATAGGTGACGTCTTTGGGGAAGAAGATCTGGTAGCTTTCGTTCACGGGAACTGCGGCGTTTTCCCACCACAGGAAGCTCTTTGTCACGGGGGTGCGGTTGCACAGCTTCACGCGGGTTTCCAGATAAGCACAGCCGGGGCGCAGGACGATGCCCACCATGCCCTTCATCCGGTCGATGGGGTCATGCTCGGACAGCCAGCAGATGACGCTGCCGTCGCCGCATTCCTCCGTTTCAAAGTCGCAGGGCAGGAAGCCGGAAGGCCGGTGGTGGTAGGGCCAGTTGAACTCCACGCCGCCGGAGATCCAGGAACCAAGCGCCCCGATGAGACCGGGCTTGATGACATGCTGGCGGTAGAAGAAATCGTAATCGGTGACCTTGTCCCGTGCGGCAAAAATCCGGCCGCCGATCTCCGGCAGAACCAGCACGTCCAGATACTCGTTTTCCAGATGGACGACGGTGTAGCTGCGCTCGATTTTCCGTTCCCGGTTTACTTCCAGAACGACCTTGTTGGGATAGGGACGGCCGGTGGAACGCTGGTGAACCCGATGCTCGGAAAACAGCGGCATTTCCTCCTTCCCCGGCTCCGGGTAGGTGGGGAGCATAAGCTGTTCAATGCGGATGGATGCGTTGGACATGGGAATCCTCCTTTTTGTGTTATACATGACAGTTTTGGGCCATTCATTACTACCATGATACTGCATATTCCACAAATAGAGAAGTCCAAAATCCGGAAAATTCTACAGCGTTTTTTAGACGAAAGCCCCGGATTGACTTATTTGTGAAAACTGTGCTATCATAGGGGAAAACCAAAAGGAGGTCTCAGCGATGGTATATCTGATGGTGGAGCAGCAGTTTGCGAAATACCCATGGTGTCAGCGCGCCATCCGGGGTATCTTCGAGGAAGTGCGGAAGCGCCGCATCCATGTTCAGGAGGTCAGCGAGCTTCCCGGTGGGGCGGAGGAGCGCTCCTGCGTGCTTCTGGTAGGCGCTTCCGAAGAATGGATCAATCAGACTGCCCGCGGGGCAGGCAGTCTGGGGCTTCATCCCATTGTCCTGTCCAACCGGGAGACCAATTCCTCCGGGCTCAGTGTCAGCTCTGTGAAGATGGACATTCACAGCTCCATGGAACTGGCGGTGGACTATCTGAGGACGCTGGGCAGGGAAAGACTGGCGCTGTTCGGGGTCAATCCCAGCGCGTCCTCCGACCTCTGGCGTGCCAGACGCTTTGGAGAGCTGACCGGGCGGGAAGGGGATGTTTTCTTTCTGGGTTCCTCCGTCAACGAGATTTTCGACCAGTTTTACGAAAAAATCCACCGCTACGATGGGGTGATCTGCGCCAGCGACTACGCTGCCGTCAGTCTGGTGGGCAGGCTTCGGGAAAAGAACTATGCTATCCCGGAGAAGCTTTATGTTGTCGGTTATGGGGATATGTTCCTGTCCAGACTGTTCCGGCCGTCCATTACGTCCATTTCCGACGACTATGAGAGCTTTGGAAAAGCGGCGCTGGCCATCTGCGCCATGATGGAGAAGAACGACGCGTTCTCGGTCGTCAGCGTGAAGCTCAAGAGCCGTCTGCATATCCGGGAGACGACGGAAAATAGACCCTATCTCCCGGACAGCCGCCCGGTCGTGCCGGTACCGATTCCGGAAAACCGCTTTTTCGGGGATATGGAGTTTACCAAGCTGGCCAATCTGGAAACCATGTTCAATGAGTGCGACGAAACGGACTTCATGCTGCTGCATCTGCTGCCGCAGGAGCTGTCCTATTCCGTCATGGCGCAGCAGTGCTTCATTTCCGAAACCGCGGCAAAATACCGGGTAAAGAAGATGCAGAAGCTCTGCGGTGCGTACAATCGGGAAGAGCTGACGGAGCTGATACGGAATATTCTATGAAACATAAGAGGTGCGCTGCCGATGGAAGGCAGCGCACCTCTTTTCCATATTATTGTCTACTGTATTGCCGCACCAGCTCCATCAGCTTCGGGACGGCGTATTCAAAGAAGCTCCGGAATGCGCCGCAATAACGGTTCACGCCCAGACTGCCGTCCGGCATTGCCAGCCTGTCCCGGCGGCACCCGCCCCGGCAGAGGGGCGCCCACTTGCAGCTGCGGCATTGCGGGGGGTATATGCGGGAAGCCTCAATGAAGCCCAGCGCCTGCCGCCTGCGTTCCAGTTCCGGGAAAGAATCCGTGGTCAGATTGCCCAGACGCCAGTCATCCAGCATATAGAAATCACAGGGATAGACGCTTCCGTCTGCCTCTACCACGTACTGCCGGCTGCACACGCCGTTCATCTCGCAGACGCCCGGAGGGTTGCCTGCAAGAAGGTTCATCAGGCCGATAAAATAGCGCACATACCGAAGATGCCCCTGCTTTGCTTCCGGGTACCAGCAGTCAAACAGATTTTTCAGAAATTGCAGATACGATTCCTCGTCAAGAGAATAGCCCTGCTTTCCCGGCACCGCTTCCAGCGGGTCCAGACAGGGGATATACTGCTGGTATTCCACGCCGAGCCTTGAGAAAAACTGATAAATCTGTTTGATCCGGGGCACGGTCTGGCGGGTGACTACCGTCAGCACATTGAATTCCACCTTGTATTCCTTCAGCAGGTTCAGCGACTCCATGACCCGGCCAAAGGTTCCCTGACCCGTGGGGTCTAAACGGTTGGCATCGTGGACTTTCCGGTTCCCGTCCAGTGACAGCCCCACAAGAAAGCGGTGTTCTCTGAAAAATGCCGCCCATTCCCGATCCAGCACCATACCGTTGGTCTGAATGGAATGATGGATGGCGACACCATTGACGTTCCATTTCTGTTCCAGCTCCATGGCTCTGCGGAAAAAGTCCAGCCCCGCCAGCGTCGGCTCTCCACCCTGATAGACAATGGTGCAGCTGCCATCCGCAAAGGCCAGAGTCCGTTTCAGAATGGCTTCCAGAGTATCCTCTGACATCATGCCATAGGAAGCCTGTTCCCGGTGAGCGGCCTCGTCGGCATAAAAACAGTATTGACAGCGCAGATTGCACAGAGAGCTGGCGGGCTTGAGCATAATGGACAGCGGCGGCATAAGCATTCCTCGTTTCTGTTGATGTCGCTATCATAGCATAACGGAAGCAAAACATCAAGAACGCCGCCCTTTTGGGCGGCGTTCCAGTTAAAAATCAGAAAGTGTTCTTGACTTGATGGAAAGCGTAAATGCGGAAATCGTTGGGGCTGTACGTGGCAGCCTGTGCGATCTCTGCTTCCGCCTCGTCCCTGCGGCCAAGACCCAGCAGCGCGTAGCCCCGGAGAATGTGGCCGTTGACGGAGTTGATCTTCACGATATCATACTCGAAGGGCATGGGCGTGGGAGAGCCGACGCCGTAATAGCTGCGCATATCTTTGTTCTTCAGCAGATTGTCGCCGGATTCCAGCATTTCCGTCAGGACCTGCTGTGCCTGACTGAACCGCATCAGCTTGCGCAGAGCCAGCGCCCGGAACATGGACAGCTCGGAAACGGCCGCCTTGTAGACGGAGGCTTCCTCGAAGGCATTTGCCGCTTCCTTGGTTTTTCCAAGAGATTCCTGCAGAGTGCCCAGATAGTAGAAGATGTGGGCTTCCTGATTGAACCATGTTTTGGCCTCGCCGTAGGATTTGGGCATATTCACGCCGTTCATGTAAACCTGATAGGCTTCCGCGGCTTTTCCGGCAGAGGCAAGCTCATTGGCGTAAAGCACATGCATCCATGCGTGCTGCTTGGTCAGATTGCCCTCGCCGCCCTCGTAGATGTGGAAGCGCTTAATCTTGGCGGCATGGATGGCCTCCGCGTAGCGACCCTGCTGGCAGAGCAGCACGATCCGATCCAGATAGCAGTCATCCCGCTGCGCCAACAGCTCGGGGTAACGGCCGTATACATCCAGACGTTCCGCCACGGAAACGTTGGTGTTTTTCAGCAGCTGCTGGTATTCAAACAGCAGACGGGGGTCCTTCCGGTATTTCAGCGCCCGTTCCATGCAGACACGTGCGGAGGCGGCATCGCCCCGCTTGTCGAAATAGGCAAGCGCCAGATTCCGAAGCGCCTTGGCATGGGCGCTGTCCCGGGAGATGCACTGCTCCCACATCGCCACGGCTTCGTCATAGCGGAAGCGGTCGTAGTACAGGCAGCCCAGATAATAGCAGGCATTGGCGTCGGCAGGATTGTTTGCGATGGCGTATTTCAGAACGGCAATGTCCTCCAGCCGTGCCGGGAAGCACAGACCGGTATCCAGAGAAGCGGCGAAGGCAAGCGCTTCGCTTCCGTCCTGACCCAGCAGATGCCGGCAGTAGCCCCGATAGTAATGCAGCAGCGGATAATGGCTCCGGCTCAGCTCCACCACATACAGAGCGTCCTCGGTAAGACCGGCTTCCAAGTAATCGCAGATCACATCCAGATAGTTTTCCGGCTTCTGACCGAACATTTCCCGGATGGCATCGCCGTTGTCCTCATAATGGCTCAGCTCCACTCTTGCCCACAGATCCAAAAGATCGGCGGAAACGGAAGCGGTCGCCAGATCCTTAGCTTCCTCGTCCCGCCCCAGATGGCGCAGGATCGCGGTTTTCAGGTTCACGGCACGGCTGTGACCGGCATTCAGTCCCAGAGAAATTTCCAGCTTTTCCAGAGCGTCCGGATATTCGCCCTTGCGGCAGTCCAGCGTGGCCAGCTGGAAGTAGGCGGCGCTGCGGTGGGGATAGTTCCACGCGGCACGGTAAAGAACGTCGTAGGCTTCGTCGTACTCGCCCAGATACTGCAAGGCCAGACCCTTCAGATAGAAGGCTTCCGTGTCGGCGGGGTGCTGGTTGCGGCTGGTGAGCCGGGCAATGGCGGTGTCGCAGTAGGCGACACATTCCCGGAACTTGCCGTCCTTCAGTGCCAGCCGTCCCATGGAGGTGTTGCAGCGGATGTCGCCGGGGTCCCGCTTCAGCGCTTCCAGATAGTAGTCGCGGGGATCAAAGTTGTGCTGCTTGTACTGCTCCAGATGGAAGCCGTTGATGTACAGCTCTTCCACGGTTTCATACTCGCAGGGACGTTTTACGGGGGTGCGAACCTCGATGGGCTGCTTCTGTCCCCGGACGTAGGGCTTGTAGGATACCAGAACACGGCCATTCTCGTCGGTGAGGGTGGCGGTCAGGTTGGCAGCATCCTCATTCAGAGCCAGCTCTTTGCACCAGCTGGCCGCGGGAGTCATGTCGGCGGTCTCGGTAAAGAGAACTTCTTCGCCCTTGCGCACGGTGATTCTGGCATTGGGGAAAGAACCGGTGACATTGAAGCCCAGAAATACCTTGTCGCCCCGCTCCTCCAGATTCATGGCGGCGTCGATGGTGGCATTCTTGACATCGTTGATATCCCGGATGGGATACCAGTACTGCTCGAATTCCTTGGTCTCAAAGGGGGCGATCCATGTAAAGTCCGGCTGGTTGTCGGTGTAGACGCCGGTCATCAGCTCAATATAGGGGCCGTCCTCGTCGGTCAGGTTGGAGCACCACATTTCGCCGAAATCGCCGTGTCCCCATGTCCACATTTTCTTGCCGGGGGCAATGTGGTGGTCGGCGACGGTGGCAATGCCCTTTTGCAGGCCGCCGTCATAACCGGCCACAAAGTCCATATCGGACTGACCCTGAGAAATCAGGAAAGAGGAGGGCACCTTCACGGAGTCGTACAGAGAAAGGTCGGTGCCATCGCCGTAGTCAAAGGGTCTTGCGGACTTGTAAACGCCCTTGGCGATGGGCCATTGCAGCACCGCGCGGCGGTCGTGGTCGTTGACCCATTCCACGTCCGGCGGGAAAATGGTGCGGTAGGATTCGTTCACGGCCACCGCCAGATTGGCCCACCACATGAAAATCTGAGGCAGATTGGTGCGGTTGTACACCCGAATTTTTGCCTTGATGTAGCTGCGGCCCGGTTCCACGGTGATACCGGCCATGCCCTTCATCCGATAAAAGGGGTCCACCTCGCCGGTCCACAGGGTCTTGCTGCCGTCGGGATTTTCTTCCAGAGACGCCTCCAGAGGCAGGAAGGTGGTGGGGCGGTGATGCTGGGGCCAGTTGAACTCGATGCCGCCGGAGATCCATGCGCCGGCCAGACCCACCAGTGCGGGCTTGATGACCCGGTTGCGGTAGATAAAGTCGTAATGGCCGATCTTGTCATAGCCGGAGAGGATCTTGCCGCCGATGGCAGGCAGAACCTGCGTCTGAATATATTCGTTTTCCAGAGTGTAGACCTCGTAGGATACATCCTTCTTTTCGTCGGTGATGCCGTCGGAATAGGGCAGGGGGTAAAGTCTGCCGGATGCCCCCTGATAGGGCTTCTTCTCGAAGAACATGGGCATGGCGTTTGGCTCTTTGGGAATATAGGTGGGGATCACCTGCTGTTCCCTGCGAGCGGTGACGTTTTCTGGCATAAATAGCAGCCTCCTGTAGCATATTCTTTGGGAACCTCTGAATAAATCGTCTGCGACTGTGAGCGGATCTTTTCCGCCCACTCTTCAGTATCGAAAACGGGAAATATAGCGCAGCCGTTGCCGGCGTGAGCCGGCTTACGGATGCGGCATACCCCTTGCGGGTACATACAGTATTCCGCCGTTTCCGATACCTCGATTGGCCGAAAAATCTCTCGCTCACAGTTCTTGCCGATTTAATCAGAGTTTCCCTTGCTTGCTGATTCCATTGTAATGGAGGAATGAATTGGGAGCAAGACTAAAAAGTTCGGGATTCACCGGGGTGATTTTGTACTTTTTCCACATTTGCCCTTTTCGCCGCATCTTGCGGTTTGTGCATTATTGGTATATAATAGGGAGCAGCCCGCCCGAAGCGATTCGGGTATACCCCTATGGAGGCGAAACATATGATTCTGATTTTTGTGGAAGACACCTATTCTCACAGCGGCTGGTGTCAGGACCTGGTGGACGGACTGGTATCAGAGCTGAAAATGAAGCGGATGGCGTTCCGTTTCATCCACTCCATTGAAGAAATGAACCAGAGCAGCGGCTACATCTATGTGATCGGCTCCTCCACCGGCTGGATACGGACGGTGCTGAAGGACGCCAACCGGGTGGGGATCTACCCAATTCTATTGTGCAATCAGGCGTTTCACGAGCTGGACGTGCGCTACAGCACGGTCTGCTCCGATACCAACGGTTCCATGCACCATCTGGTGGATACCCTGATCGCCACGGGGCGCACCCGCATTGCCCTGTACGGCACCAATCCCCACTCCGTGTCCGACGAAAGCCGGAAGAAAGCCTTTTATTACGCTATCGGGCAGGAGGACCAGCGGGATGTTTACATCAATGACGGCTCCATGGAGCGGTGCTTCCGAAGCTTTCAGGGAACCATGGCGGACTATGACGCCGTGATCTGCGCGAATGATTTTACGGCTATTTCGCTGGTACGCAATCTTCTTGCCGCCTACCCGCAGGAGCTGGAGCGGCTGCTGATCATCGGCTGCGCCGAAACCTGTCTGACGGAGTATTACAGTCCTTATATTCTCTCCATCCGGGTCAATTTTCAGGAATACGGCAAAGCCGCGGTGACCCTTCTGGAAAATCTGAAACGCAATCCCTATCTTTCCCATGCCGTTATGTCCATCCGGTGGGATTTCAGCCCTTTGACCTCCCTGCGGAAGCTGGACGGCGGCGCCAGAGACAGCAGTCCGGCTTCCATCCCGGAATCACGGGACATCTTCTATCAGGATACCGAGCTGTCCGGTATGCTGCGGCTGGAGCGGATGCTCAATGAATGCGACAGTCTGGACAGGGAGATCATCGAGTGCCTGCTGCGGGAAGAATCCTACGACAGCATTTCAGAAAGCTGCTTCGTGACTGTCAGCACCATCAAGTACCGGGTGAAGAAAATGATCGGCACTGCGGAGGCGGCTGACCGCCGGGATCTGATCCGGCTGCTGCGGGAATATCTGCCTTAGGAGAAAGCGGCTTGTCAGCAGAATTCTGTTGTCATCACGGAATTGTGCATTGTACATAAAAATATTGCGTATATTTCATGCAAAAACAACAGAACGTCTAAAATCTCCAGTTTTTCAACACAGAAATTAGACTTCCCATCCGGGAATCGTTTCGATATAATTTCAGTAGAAACAATTGTCATGTGAGATGCAGCATACAGATCAGAAGGGAGCAGAAAATGGGAAATGTAATTGAGTTTCGGAATATCACCAAATATTTCCCCGGTGTGAAAGCTCTGGACGACATCAGTTTTACCGCCAACGGCGGCGAGGTGCTGGCGCTGATGGGCGAAAACGGCGCAGGCAAATCCACATTGCTGAAGGTGCTCAACGGCGACTATCAGCAGACCTCCGGTGAATATCTGGTCAACGGAGAGCCGTGCCACTTTAACAGCCCCCGGGAGGCCGTGGCCGCCGGTATCGGCGTGATCTATCAGGAACGGCAGATCATGCTGGAGCTGACTGTCGGTGAAAATATTTTCCTCGGCCGTCTTCCCACCGGTTTCATGGGAAGAATCAAAATGCGCGAGGTTCACAGCAGAGCGCAGGCCATCATTGATGAATTCGGTCTGGATATGAAATCCACCGACAAGGTCAAGGATCTTTCCGTCGCCTATCAGCAGATGGTGGAGATCATGAAGGCCTACAGCCGGGAAAACCTGAAAATGATTGCCTTTGACGAGCCGACTGCATCCCTGTCGGATTCGGAGATCGACTCGCTGTTCCGGATCATCCGCAAGCTGAAAGCGGAAGGCAAGGTCATCATCTATGTTTCCCACCGGATGGCGGAGATCCGGCAGATCGCCGACCGGGTGGCCATCTTCAAGGACGGCCGGTTCGTGGGCGATTCTCCCATGGACGCCATTACCGATAAGGAACTGGTGAAGAAGATGGTCGGCCGGGACTTGGGCGACGTGTTCTCCGGTCTGGATCGGAATAAGACTGTCGGCGATGTGGTGCTGGAGGTCAAAAACCTGTCCTCGCCCTTCCTGAAGGATGCTTCCTTTCAGGTTCGCGCCGGTGAAGTCGTGGGCTTCTCGGGACTTGTCGGTGCAGGCCGCACGGAGGTGGTTCGCGCCATCATCGGCGCCGACCCCAGAACCGGCGGCGAGGTCTTCCTGAACGGAAAGCCCCTGAACTGCCGGACACCCCATGACGCCATTGTCAACGGTGTGGTCATGGTTCCGGAAGACCGGAAGCTTCAGGGCATCATTCCCCGGATGAGTGTTGGCCGGAATATTTCCATCGGCTCACTGGATCAGATCACCAACCGGCTGGGCTTTGTCAATACCCGCCGGGAGGAGCAGATCGGACTGGAAGGCAAGGCCAATTTCAACATCAAGACCCCCGATCTGGAAAAGCCCATCGTAGAGCTTTCCGGCGGCAACCAGCAGAAGGCGATCGTCGCCCGCTGGATGAGCACCAAGCCGGAGGTCCTGATTCTGGACGAGCCGACCAAGGGCATCGATGTCGGCGCAAAGTCGGAATTTTACAACATGATCTGCGAATTTGCCAAGGAGGGCTTGGCGGTGATCCTGATTTCCTCGGAGCTGCCTGAGGTCATCGGCCTGTCCGACCGGATCATTGTAATGAGGGGACGCCGGATCGTCGGTGAGATTTCTGCAAAGGACGCAACGGAAGAAAAGCTCCTGAGCATGGCTATGATGGAGGAGACATAATATGGCAAATAATACTGCACAGGGGAAAACTCTGGAAAAGAAAGGCTTCAAGCTGCCGATTTCCGGCAACGCGCTTGTGCTTCTGATCGCGCTGGTCCTGGTGACCGCGATTTTCTCGGCGCTGAACCCCAACTACTTTACATACGGAAACTTCATCAACATTCTGGTTTCCTCCACGCTGATCGGACTGACCGCCATCGGCATGACCTTCCTGATCATGACCGGCGGCAGCGACCTGTCCGCAGGCTCCGTGGCGGCCTTCGGCGGCGTGTTCATCGCATGGGGCCTGAAAAATACCAGCATGAACTGGGTGCTGCTGGCGCTGATCGTTCTGGCGGCGTCCTCCGTCGCAGGCATCATCAACGGCCTGATGGTCACCCGGCTGAACATCGTTCCCTTTATTGCGACCCTGGTTTCTCAGTCCCTGTGGCGTGGCTGCGCCTATCTGCTGTGTGACGGCCGCCCCATCGCCATCAGCGACGCGGGACTGAAGAGCCTTGGCAACGGCATGGTATTCGGCAGCGTTCCTTATCCTGTTATCATGACCATTCTCCTGTTTGCGGTCTTCGCCTTTGTCCTGTCCAGCACCAAGTTTGGCCGCAGCATTTTTGCCATCGGCGGCAATGCGGAGGCTGCCCGGCTGGCAGGCATCAACTCCAACCGCATCAAGATCATCTGCTATGTGATGACTTCCGTGTTCGCGGCTATGGCTGGTATTATTCTGGCCTCCCGGATGTTCTCCGGTCAGCCTGCCGCCAGCCCCAACCTGCACTTCGACGCCATCACCGCCTGCAATCTGGCCGGTGTCTCCATGGTGGGCGGCGTCGGCTCCATCCCCAGCGTGGCGCTGGGCGTGATTCTGGTTCAGGCCTTCAACTCCGGTCTGAATATGGCAGGCGTGTCCCAGTACTGGCAGTATGTCGCCCGTGCGGCCCTGCTGTTCGGCTCTCTGGCCATCGACTTCTACCGTCAGAGAAACCGTCAGAAGAAGCTGCTGGCTGACAGCATGAAGAATCTGTAATTCTACGATGTTTGCGGCTGTTGTGCCGAAAAACATATAAAAATCAAAAAATGGAGGAAACACAATGAAAAAGCTGACCGCTCTGCTTCTGGCTCTGGTGATGGTTCTGTCTCTGGCTGCCTGTGGCGCAAAGGAAACTACCCCCGAAACCAAGGCTCCTGAGGCCGTTGCTCCTGTCGAGACCAAAGCTCCTGTCGAAGAAGCTCCCGCTGCCCCCACTTCTCTGAACATTTATGGTATCTACAAGTCCGAGTCCCCCTACTTCGTCAACGAAGCCGCTTCCATTGAGAAGGCTCTGAACGACAAGGGCGCTGAGTACGGCATCGAGGTCACCTGGCACTTCCTGAACTGCGACGGTGACGCAGAAAAGTACATGACCCAGATCGATACTGCCATCGCGGACAACGCCGATGCCATCGTTACCTGCATCCCCGACCAGACCATGTCCGAGGCTGTCGTCGCCAAGTGCGAGGCTGCCGGTGTCCTGATCGTTGCCTGCGACGATCCTCTGAAGGACGGCGACAACAACAAGCTGGCTCCCTGGTTCGGCATCGACGCCTACAACATCGGCTACGCTGCCGGTGAGTGGATGGCTGACTACGCCACCGAGAACAATATGACTGAAGACGAGACCGTTGGCGTTCTGTACATGACCATGAACACCACCTCCTCCTGCGTCCCCCGTACCGAGGGTGAGAAGCAGGCGATGGCTGACAAGCTCAGCGGCGCGTTCGACAACCGCACCTACGAGGTTGACTACGTGACCACCATGGAAGACGCTTACAACGGTGCTTCCGCTATGATCGCCGGTCATCCCGAAATCAAGTCCTGGCTGGTTATGGTCGCTTCCGAGCAGGGCGCTCTGGGCGTTGCTTCCGCCATTGAGAACGCCGGTCTGGCTGACACCTCCTGCGTCGTGACGCTGGGCTGTGACGAGACCACCGGTCACTGGGAAGAGGGCAACTACGCCGTCATCCGCTCCGCCGCTTACTTCTCCGGCAAGGTTGTCGGTAAGGAAGCCATCGTTGCCGTGGTTGAGCATCTGGTCAACGGCACCGAGATCCCCATGGAGTACGCTACTCCCGCCGTCATGGTCGATCCCACCAACTACAAGGACCACGTCCTGTAATCGGTAATCAAAATCAAATTTAACGGGAAAGGGCAATCGGGGTTACCCGGTTGCCCTGAACCGTTTTTCAGGGCAGCCGCACGCCGGCTGCGGTGAAAAGCGGTTTCCATATCCACCGAAAAAGGAGAAATGATATGAAAAAGAAGAACATTCTGCTGTACTTCACCGACCAGCAGCGGGCGGATACCTGCGGCTGCTACGGTCAGGAGCTTCCCATTACGCCTGTTCTGGATCAGCTGGCTGCGGAAGGCACCCGGTTTGATCTGGCCTTCACCCCTCAGCCCGTCTGCGGCCCCTGCCGCGCCATGTTCCAGACGGGTAAGTGGGCGACAGATATCGGCTGCTTCCGCAATAATATCATGCTCCCGGCCAATGTAAAGCCTCTGGGGGCGTATATGGAGGAGGCCGGTTATGAAACAGCCTACGTCGGCAAGTGGCACCTGGCGTCCGACGGCGAGCTGGAAAAGAAGCCCACCATCGACCATACCGTCACCGCCATCCCCCGGGAGCTGCGGGGCGGCTATACCGGCTTCTGGCGCACCAGTGACGTTCTGGAATTCACCAGCCACGGCTACGACGGCTTTGTGTTTGACGAGAACGACAACCGCATTGATTTCACGGGATACCGTGTAGACTGCATCACGGACTTCGCGTTGGAATTTCTGGAGCAGTACAGGGGGGAGAAGCCCTTCTTCATGACCGTCTCCCATATTGAACCTCACCACCAGAACGACCACCACCACTATGAAGGCCCCATCGGCTCCAAAGAAAAGTATGCGAACTTCACCTCTCCCAAGGATCTGGAGGCGCTGGGCGGCAATCACAGGGAAGAATACCCCGACTATCTGGGTCAGTGCGCGTCTCTGGACAAGAATCTGGGGCGGCTGGTGAACAAGCTGAAGGAAATGGGCATCTATGAGGATACGGTCATCATTTACCTTGCCGACCATGGCAGCCATTTCATGACCCGCAATCAGGACGCCCATCTCAACGGCTATGACGACTACAAGCGCTCCATGCACGACGCCTGCCTGCGGGTTCCGCTGGTGGTGACCGGCGGCGAGTTTACCGGCGGCGGTGTGGTGACAGACCTGATCAGCACCGCTGGACTGCCCAAGACCATTCTGGGCATTGCCGGTGTGGATGTGGGCGACAAAATGATCGGCGAAGACTTTGCCGATGTTCTGCACAAAACCAATCCCGACCGCCCCAACGAGGTCTTTGCCCAGATCTCCGAGAGCCGGGTAGGGCGTGCCATCCGCACGGCCGATTATGCCTACTCCGTCTACGCCCCCGGTATCAACGGCGGCGCGCAGCCCGCGGCGGACCTTTACGCGGACGATTTCTTCTACGACCTGAAAAAAGACCCCTATGAGCTGAACAATTTGATCGACGATCCCGCATACACGCAGGTCAAGCAGGAACTGCGTAAAAAGCTTCTGAAATGGATTCGCCTTGCCGAAAACGCGGAGCCTGAGATCGTGGATGGCTGATCGTTGCTGAACCCATAAAAAGGAAACGGAACTATTGACGATTCAACGTTTCTGTGTCAGAATAGAAGCATCCGAGATCGGGGAAGGAAGAATCGTCATGAAGCATTTTTTGATTGTTGTGGACATGCAGAAGGATTTTGTGGACGGCGCGCTGGGGACGCCTGAGGCGCAGGCCATTGTGGGAAAGGTCATGGACAAAATTCTTGGTTTTGACGGTCAGATTTTTGCCACGCTGGACACCCACCGGGAAAACTATCTGGACACCGCCGAAGGCAAAAAATTGCCGGTGCCCCACTGTATCAAGGGAACGCCCGGCTGGATGCTGGACAGCGGCGTAGCCGCTGCGCTGGAACAGAAGGGATACACGCCAGTGGAGAAGCTGACCTTCGGTTCTGTGCTGTTGCCGAGACTGCTGTATCAGGCAGCGGCAGGGGAGACGTTCACCATGGAACTGGTAGGGCTGTGTACGGACATCTGCGTGGTGTCCAACGCCCTGATGCTGAAAGCGAATTTCCCGGAGATGGAGATTTCTGTGGACAGCGCCTGCTGCGCGGGCGTCACCCCGGCGACCCATGAGGCAGCGCTTGCGACCATGCGCTGCTGCCAGATCAACGTGAAATAATGTCTATGGCAACACCGCACAATTGCGTCTGCGAGTCTCAGCCGTCTTTTTGCTCCACTTCCGCAGTTCCGAAAATGGGAAATACATACAGTATTCCTCCATTTTCGGAACTTTGAATTGGAACAAAAATCCTGCCCGAGACTTCTTGCCGAATTGTGCGGTGCTGCCTTATGTTATTATATTGTCTCCACCGCCGTTACAGTGCGGAATAGCCGAAGCTGTTGACCAGAGCGTCCAGCTTCTGACCGGCCTTGCAGTAGGGGCAGTCCCGGTAGTCGTAGCTGGCGTAGCCGGGCAGGTCTTTGATGGTGTAGACGCTGCGCACGGGGTAGCCGCCCACTTCCTCCACGGCGCTGTAGATCGCGGCGACGCCCGCCACATGGCCGCCGTAATAGCCGATGGCCTCAAGGGAGCGCTTGGCCGTAAAGCCGGTGGTGACGGAGGCCATCAGCACCAGAACATGCTTGCCGGTGATCATCTTGCGGGTATTGTCCCGGAAAATGATCTGGGAGTTGGCGTTGTATTCCGGCTCCAGAACGTAGATGGTCTGGTGGGCGTTGATGGTCTGGAAGCCGCTTTTCGTCAGCTCCTCGGCCAGACACGTACCCAGCACCGCGGTGCCGTCCAGACACAGAATGGTATCCACCGGAGTGTCGTTGATGAAGTGGGACACCAGCTGATGGGCGCTGTCCTTGGCCTCGCTCAGGCGGGTCTTCTGGTAGGTGATGTCCACGAAGTAATTGATGTGGGAGTGATTGGTGGCAAAATGTCCCCGGGCGATGCGAAGCGGTGCGTTGCCTCTGCGGATGGGCAGATTCATCAATGTGATCATAACAGTTACCTCCGGTTAAATAATAAAAGCGTTTTTCTCATGTCCGGCAGAAGCGTTTTCGCCGGACACCTGAAAAACGCTTTTTTTCATTATATCCCGATACCGCAAAAAAGGCAAGGGCAAACCGCCCCTGCCCCTGCCAAATTTTACCTGCCAAACTTAGGCATGTTGCGCAAACGCAGCGCCTTTTCCTGCCTGTAGAACTGATGGCCGATGATCCTGCACATTTTCCCCGTGCGGATCATCCAGTCCACCTTCCCGAAGCTCGCCCACATCACGTTGTCCGTCTCCCCGGGCTGCAAAACGATGCTTTTCAGGGGGATACGCCGGAACAGGCAGTAGTGGTCATAGAAGATGTTGCGCTCCCGGTCGCTGTCCAGTAGCTCAAATTCCTCCGGCTCCGCCTGAATGCCCGTCTCCTCGTACAGTTCCCGGGCGATGGCCTGACGGCTGGTCTCCCCCGCCTTCACCGCGCCGCCGGAGTTTTCCCATGTCCCGGCGAAGCTCTTTTCCCGGGCGCGGCGGGTCAGAAGCAGATGCCCCCGGCCGTCGTAGACCCAGACGCAGACCACGACGCCGTATTCTCCCGGCTTCCATGGCGTTCCCCGCCTGTGCAGCTTCCCCGTCAGGTTCCGGTTCTCGTCGTAGATATCGTTCAGCTCCATCCGCCGCTTCCCTCCTCACTATATTGTTAGTTTAACACAGGAGTGAAAAAAAGGCAACGGAGAAACGCTTCATTTTCCCTTTTCCTATTGTATCTTCCGAAAAAATGTGGTAGACTGAATTGGATTATCCTATTTATCGTGTTTTGGAGGCCGTATGCGTTTTCATTTTCCCCCATAGTCCCCCTCCCCTGCAACTAAAAAACGATATTCTGGAGGGAACACTATGTCTCAATTAACCGAAGAAATCAGCCGGCGGCGTACCTTTGCCATCATTTCTCACCCCGACGCCGGTAAAACCACCCTGACCGAAAAATTCCTGCTCTACGGCGGCGCCATCGCTCAGGCAGGCGTGGTCAAGGGCAAGAAAAACTCCCGCGCCGCCACCTCCGACTGGATGGAGATCGAAAAGCAGCGCGGCATTTCCGTCACGTCCTCCGTGATGCAGTTTCAGTACAACGGCTTCTGCATCAACATTCTGGACACCCCCGGCCATCAGGACTTCTCCGAGGATACCTACCGCACCCTCATGGCCGCCGACTCCGCCGTCATGGTCATCGACGGCGCGAAAGGCGTGGAGCCCCAGACCCGGAAGCTGTTCAAGGTCTGCGCCATGCGCCACATTCCCATTTTCACCTTCGTGAACAAGATGGACCGGGAGGCCAAGGACCCCTTCGACCTTCTGGACGAGGTGGAGCGGGAGCTGGGCATCGAGACCTACGCCATGAACTGGCCCATCGGCTCCGGCAAGGATTTTCAGGGCGTTTACGACCGGGAGAAGGCCGAGCTGCTGTTCTTCTCCGGCGTCTCCGGGAAAAAGCGGGCGGACAAACTGGAAATCGATCTGTACGACCCGCAGGTTGCCCAGCTGCTGAACAGCGAGGAAAAGCACCGGCAGCTCATCGACGACGTAGAGCTTCTGTCCGCCGGACGGGAAATGGATATGCAGGCCGTCCGGGACGGGCAGCTGTCGCCTGTGTTCTTCGGCTCCGCGCTGACCAATTTCGGCATTGAGCCGTTTCTGGAAGCGTTCCTGAAGCTGACGCCGCCGCCCCTCGCCCGCACCGCCGACTGCGGCGTGATCGACCCCTTCAGCCCGGATTTCTCCGCCTTCGTCTTCAAGATTCAGGCGAACATGAACAAGGCGCACCGGGACCGTCTGGCCTTCATGCGCATCTGCTCCGGCAAGTTCCAGCGGGACGCGGAATATTTCCACGTTCAGGGCAATAAGAAAATGCGTCTTTCTCAGCCCCAGCAGCTGATGGCCGCCGAACGGGAGATCGTGGACGAAGCCTACGCCGGGGACGTCATCGGCGTGTTTGACCCGGGCATTTTCTCCATCGGCGATACCATCACCGTTCCGGGGAAGAAGTTCAAATATTCCGGCATCCCCACCTTTGCCCCCGAGCATTTCTGCCGGGTATCCGCCAAGGATTCCATGAAGCGCAAGCAGTTCGTCAAGGGCACCGAGCAGATCGCGCAGGAGGGCGCCATCCAGATCTTCAAAGTTCCCGGCTCCGGCTTTGAGGAGGTCATCGTGGGCGTCGTAGGTACGCTGCAATTTGACGTGTTCCAGTACCGCATGAAAAACGAGTACGGCGTGGATCTGCGGATGGATATGCTGCCCTACGAGGAGATCCGTCTCATCGACGAATACCCCGGCGACCTGACCGATCTGAACCTCGGCTCCGACGCGGAGCTTCTGGAGGACTATCGCGGCCGCAGCCTGCTGGTATTCTCCAGCTTCTGGGCGATCGACTTCACCTGCCGCCGCAACCCCGGTCTGAAGGTCTCGGAGATCGTGGTGGCCGAGGGCTGATTTTCGTACCTTACGTTGGGAGGGAATTGTGTGAAACCGTGGCAGCATTTCAAAACCATAACCAAGCACCGCTGGCTGGTGATGCTGGGCTGCTTCCGGGTGGGGCTGTACCGTCAGGGGCTGACCCACGACCTGAGCAAATACTCCCCCACGGAATTCTGGACGGGGGCGCGGTACTATCAGGGCAACCGCAGTCCCAACGCCGCCGAGCGGGAGGACAAGGGCTACAGCGAGGCGTGGATGCACCACAAGGGGCGCAACCGCCACCACTACGAATACTGGACGGACATGAACCGGGAGACGAAGTGCTACGAGCCTGTCCCCATGCCCCGGCGGTACTTTGTGGAGATGGTGATGGATCGCCGTGCGGCCTGCATGACCTATCAGGGCAAAGCATACCGGGACGATTCCGCCCTGCAATACTTTGAGCGCAGCCGGGAAAAGGATTTGATGCACCCGGAGACCAGCCGCCAGCTCCGCTTCATTCTGGGGATGCTGGCCGAGAAGGGCGAAGCGGAGACCTTCTCCTATCTGCGCAGGTCTGTGCTGAAAGGAAAGCCCTTCCCCTGGGAGGAAGCGCAGGATAGCCTTATGCGCAAATAAAAAGAAAACAGGAGCTGACCGGCGTTACCGTCCGGTTGGCTCCTGTTTATGGCATTTTCCACGCGATCATACTATTTCTCGATAAAATGGTTAACACCATTTTATCCTGCGAAGGATTCGCAGGCCGCCGGTGGCGGCGAGAAATGTATGGACTTACGTTTTTTGCGGCTACGCCGCTGGCTGCTGAAACAGCAGCCGAATAAAACGGTTTTTAACCGTTTTATTGAAAACTAGTATCAGCCATGGTGCGCCCTAATGATACGCTGCGTCGGCACTGTCCGGGTTTGGACGCCAGCCTTCCATAAGTTCATCGTTCTCCATGATAAACGGGCGCGCCGTGCTCTGTCCCCAGGAGACATCGTACTTGCCCATGAGATAATCGCTCAGTTCCGTACGATCAGCAAAACGCAGCAGCCGGTACGGCTCCTGAAAGGCCACCTTTTCCACGAAATAAAGGGTCCCGTCATCCGCCGTCAGAAGCACCCCGACATGCCCGACAAACAGGATGGATTCCTCCTCGGTAGGCTTATCGTGGAAGAACACAGTGATGAGGCGGATTCTTTCGTTCTCCCGGAACGAAATCCCCCTGGATTTCCATTCCTCCCGCACAGCCTGAACATGACGTTGAACATCCGTGGTGTCCTCCGCCCTCATGGCGGAATACAGGGCGCGAAAATCGGTCAGACTGCTTCCCCCCAGCGCCTCCGGGTCAGTCCGCAGTGTTTCCTCGTCCATGAACAGCACATCTTCGCCCGCAGCATCCACAGGGGTGCTGTCTCCTGCGGACAGGAAATCACCGAACAGTTCCATTGCGGTTATCCGGCAGTTATAGCCCGGAAAATTGCCGTTCTTTGCCATCCACGCATCCTGCATCTCATATGGGTCATATTTTGTGTCCAGCGGTTTTGCCTTTTCAAAACCCGCCGTCAGCCATTCCTCCCGCACGCTTTCATTGAAGCTGTCTACACGGTTGAAGAAGCCCTGAATGCGGTTTCCTGACACCCCGGCGCCGGAAAGCATATCTTCCAGAAGCTTCTGTGATACGCTGTCGTTGAGGTTCGTGTACTCGATTTTATCCAATGCCGGACGCTCATCCGGCGAATCCGTATCCGCGCCGCAGCCCGCGAATGCGGAAGCGATAAGAATAACACATATAGCCAGCATGATCTGCCGAAATGATTTCATAATCTGCTCCATCCTTTCGTAAAGCCTATTATACCACCCAGGCATAAAATCTATGCTAAGGGAGAGGCCGTTGGGGCGATTGGAACAGCGAGAGGCTGGCTTTTACTACCCGGCTGACAAAACGGATCATTTCCTCTTTGCTGTACTTGTCGTAACCCTCCACGACGACGTGCATCAAACCGTTTGACAGATGGGTATACATCATTTCCAGTTCTGTCTCACTGGCTCCGGGCAGCTCTTTCCGCCAGTAGGCAATGCTGCCCTTCTTGGCCAAGGCAATCATCCGCATGAGAACCGTGGAGTTTGTATTCCCCAGAATCAGAACCCGGCAGGCTGCCTGATTCTGATCGACCATATCGTAGATCGCTTCGATCAGAGCCGTCACGTCAAACGAATTGACATAGCGAAGGGATTCCTCAAATGCGTCGATGAGCTCGTTCTCGATGCTCTCCATCAGGGCAAAACAATCGCTGTAATGGGCATAAAAGGTGGCACGGTTCAGCTGCGCCAGCGCGCAAACCTCCTTCACCGTGATTCTGTTTACAGGTTTTTCCTTCAGCAGCTTCAGAAAGGACTGCTTGAGCACCATTTGCGTATAGCGTTTTCTTACATCCATCTTCTCCATATAGAGTCCCTCCAAAAAAAGTTTACAAAGATTATCAACACTTGGGCAGACGGTGTTGCTTTTCTTTCAGCCGTATGGCAAGTGCTGATTGTTTCCGTCTTTCCCCTCAAGTATACTGTACTTGTGAAAGATAATCAACACTTGTATGCTTATTGGGAGGAGGCTTTTTGAATGTTTGATCAATATCTTATTACAGGTGCTACCGGCTTCCTCGGTAGGGCTGTTGCGGAGGAGCTGGTGCGCCGCAGAGCGCAAGTGCATGCGCTTGTACTGCATAATGACCCCTATATCCATTTGCTCCCCAAAGAAGTCCATACCGTCGTCGGTGATGTGTGCGTGAAAAACTCGCTGGCAGACTTCTTTGCGGATGCCGGCAGCCGTACCTGTGTGATTCACTGCGCCGGTGTCGTCTCCGTCGCGTCCAGACCCGGTTCGAAGCTCTATCAGGTCAATGTAGGTGGAACATGGCGGGTTCTCCGGCAATGTATGAAGCGCAATGTGGGAAGGCTGATCCATGTCAGCTCTGTCCATGCCATACCGGAAAAACCAAAGGGCTGCATCATTACGGAGGATTGCGAATTTTCTCCGGGGCTTGTGGACGGAGATTACGCCAAGAGCAAGGCGACTGCAACAGAGCTGGTCTTCGATGCGGCGAAGCGCGGGCTGAATGCCAGTATTGTCTTTCCCTCCGGCATCATCGGGCCGGGCGACATACAGGGCGGGAGCTTCACCTCAATGGCGAAGTCTTTCCTCTCCGGAAAGCTGCCCTTTGCCGTTCGCGGCGGATATGACTTCGTGGATGTGCGGGATGTGGCAAAAGGCATCCTCGCCTGCTCCGAAAGCGGAGAACCCGGCAAGGGATACATTTTGTCCGGCCACTATGTCACCATTCGCAAGATGCTTCAGCTCGTGGGAAAGGCTGCAAAGCTGAGGTATCGCCCCATCTGCCTGCCGCTGGGGCTTGCAAAGCTGGCGGCTCCATACTACGAACGCCGAAGCCTGAGGGAGCAAAAGCCGCTGTTTTTCACCCCTTATTCCGTTGCCGTCCTTGCCTCAAACGGCTGCTTCAGCCATGCCGCAGCATCGGAACGCTTTGCATATCAGCCGCGCCCCGTGGAGGAGACCTTGCGGGACATGACAGCCTGGCTTCTGAATCAAAAAGGAACGTGATCCTCTGTCAACCGAGAGCACCTTGGGCAGACTGTGCGCTATGGATATGCTCTGCAATGGTCATGCCTTCAATTTTCCGCGTCCACTTGGCGTCCTTGTCCGTGTCGCCGCTGCACTCGTTGCAGATCAGGAACGTGCCGCCGGGCTTCAGCACCCGGTAAACCTCCCGGAAGCACCGGTGCAGGTTCGGCCAGAAGTACACCGTTTCAAAGGCGGTGACCGCGTCGAACCAGTCCTTGGCGAAAATGATCTGCTCTACGCTCCCCTGCCATATCACGCAGCGGCCGTCGTTGACGGCCTACTCGTTCAGCTCCCGCGCCTTCGCAACGCTGACGGGGGAGTAATCGATGCCCTTCACGACGCCCTGCGGGCATTTTTTTCAGCAGCTTTTGGATGTTCGCACCGCCGCAGCCGCAGTCCAGAACTTTTCCATCCGCGGGAAGCGTCAGGAACTTCATTCCCCAGCGTGCCAACGCCCGATGACCCAGATTCATCATGGAAACCATGATCTCCCCGCCGAAGCCAACCGGCTTGCGGGTATTCTCAAAAAAGGACATTTTTCCGCCTCCTTAACGTTTTTCCATCACAATAATCTTGTTGGAAATATTCCGCACGACGGTCAGCTTGTCCAGCACCTTATAAATCGGGACAAACACCGCCATGCCCTCGGTCAGACCGTGTTCCTCAACCAGTCGGAAATCCGGCAGCAGCGCAGCCAGAGCCGTACCGTTCTTGACGCCCCATGTAAATTTCGCATGGCTTCCCTCGATGGATTTTTCCTTAAAGCGCTTGACCACCATGGAGTTCATGGTCTCGACGAACACGGTGGCTTTGGGGAACCGCCCGGCGATCACGTCAAAAATACACTTCACATCCGCTTCGCTTAAGTACATGGTCAGCCCCTCGATGATGACCAGCGCCAGCATCCGGGTCAGGCACGCCCCGCCCAAAGAGCATCCGTAGGCCGCGTCCAGGCGGCTGACGCCCCGTTCTTTCAGATACGCCGTGATCTCGTCCACCATCTGCTCCACGGAGGTAAAGTCGCCGGGATACTCCAGCTGATGGCCGTCGTAAACCACCTTAAAAACGTGCCACTTCTGCGAAAGCAGCTCGACAGTAGCTGTGAACGCCCATACCGGCTCCGCCGTACAGGGCAGAAACAGCAGCGTTTTCTCCTGCGTCTGCCCATGCTCCAGAATCTTCAAATTTCATCCCTCCCGCGCTTATTCCGCCATGAGTTAGGCTAAGCTAACCAGTAGCCTTTTGAAAAGCCGCCCCATGGCAGCCCCCCTTTGTGTCGCTTATATCGTAGCAACGTCCAACCAAAAAGTCAAGATATGCCGCAGACAAATCCAGCTTTTTTCCGGGTAATCGCCGGATTTGGGACGGGACACGCTGCCCGCTGACCTCAGGAAAAGAGCAGCCAACTTCCGTCAGCTGCTCTTGCACATACTATGTAGTTTCCACTCACCCTGCCGGATGTTTACAACAGTTTCACAGGACAGACGCCCGTGGCTTTGCCGCCGCGGAAGATGTCCTCCAGCGCCCGGAAGGCGGGAACGGCATAATCATAGACGGCCAGCTTCCAGACGGTTTCGGGGAGCCGGGATAGATCGTACGGGTTGCGCAATGCAGCCACTGCCATGGGCTTTCCCGTCGCCGCCAGGGCTTCCGCCAAAGCGAGCTGTCCCCGGAACAAATGGCCGTTGCAGGTGCCCAGGATGATTTTTTCACAGTTCTCCGCCTGCCGGAGCGCCGCGCGGATTTCTTCTTCGTCCGGGTCTTTTCCGGTGACGAAGCCCTCCGCGCCGAAAGCGTTTGCCATGTACTCCGGGAAGGTCACGGCGCTCCCGTCCGCATTGGCCGCGCCGGAGGCGCGATAGTCGGCGCAGCCGCAGAAGAAGGTGTTTTCATCCGCCCGGAAGGGCGTTCCGGAAATCTGGCTGATCGCCTGACGCGCCATGCTTTCCGCAGCGCGGCGGTCTTCCAGCTGGTTGCAAAGACCCGGCTCCGCCTGAGCCGCAAGCATCTTCTTATAGCGGATGATTTTCTCCACGGAAGCGCGGATCTCTTCCACGTCAAATTCTCCCCGCTCCGCCGCTTCGTTGACGGCCTTTGCGGCGGCCAGCTCCAGATCAAAGGCACTGGATATCTCCGCCAAATCCACACCGGCCTTGATGGACGCGACCACGCCTTCCGGCGTTCCGTAATAATCCCGGATGGCGCCCATTTCCATGCAGTCCGTGAGAATCAGCCCCCGGAAGCCCAGCTTCTGCTTCAGAAGCCCGGTGACCATCCGCCGGGACATGGTGCAGGGAACCTGCTCCGGCTCAATATTCGGGAACAGCACGTGGCTCATCATGATGGCCGGTGCCCCGGCTTCGATGGCGCGGCGGAAGGGGATTAGCTCCAGCTGTTCCAGCGCCTCCTCCGTTTTATCCACCCGGGGAAGCCCCAGATGGCTGTCCACCGCCGTATCGCCGTGGCCGGGGAAATGCTTGGCGCAGCACAGCACCCCGCTTCCGGCATAGGGTGCGATGGCGGCACAGCCCAAGGACGCCACGCGCTCCGCTTCGTCGCCGAAGCTGCGCACGCCGATCACCGGATTGGCTGGATTGCTGTTGACATCCAGCACCGGCGCCATGTTGAAGTTGGCGCCCAGCCCCCGCAGCTGCCGGATGGTGATCTCCGAAGCCAGGCGGGCATTTTCCGGGTCTGCGGTGGCCGCCAGCGCCATGGCGCCGGGGACGTTTACGGCGTCCTGGGGGAGCCTCGTCACCATGCCGCCCTCCTGGTCGATGATGATAAAGGCAGGGTAGCCCGTCTCTTCCTGAACCAGCGACTGAATCTCGGCGCAGAGCGCGCGAAGCTGCTCCGCGCTTTCCACGTTGCGCAGGAACAGGATCACGTTGCCGATCTTGTATTCCCGGAGCAGATTCTTAAATTCCTCAGGCAGCGTTTTCCCGTGAAATCCGAATACCAGCTTCTGCCCGAGCATTCGTCTCATTTCCATATTTTCAGAGATTCTCCAATGTCTGCACCAGCTTATACTGCTCTTTGGGAATCATGAAGCACTCGCAGTAGCCCTTCCGCCCCTGGATGCCCCGCAGGCGCTTTAAGTGGGAATAGTATTCCTTATAGGGAAAGCTGGTGGAGTGTACCGCAAACCAGTGGTGATCGATGGCCTTTTCCCACAGGGCATATCCGTCGCTCACGTCCACATAGACGTATGGCTCAAAGCCGGGTGCATCCTCCCAGTTTTCCGCAAAGTAAAGCTTTTTGGCAAAATGCTTCGGCAGCTCCCGCTGAAAGCCCTCAATGGCGGCATAGAACCAGGCGTCCACCACGATTCTGTGGCAGACAATGTGATCCTTGTGCATACTGTTTTCGTGGTGGGTGACGATGATATCAGGCTTGACCTTGCGGATGATGTCGCAGACGGCAAAGCGAACCTCGTCATTGTCCGGCAGCAAGCCGTCTTCGTAATCCAAGACGTAGGCTTCGCCCCCCAGCTCTTTGGCAAAGGCCTCTGCCTCCGCGATTTTTCCCCGGCGGTATTCGGCAATATCCGCCCCGGCGGGAGCGCCCTTTTCCCCGGCGGTCAGCGCCAGAGTCACGGCCTTGCCGCCGTGAACGGCGCAGGACGCCAGCAGCGCCCCGGCGGTCAGCTCGGCATCCCCAATGTGGGCGCCGATGGCAAGTACAGTCTGTGTCTTCATAGTCCTACAGCTCCTTCAGCATGACGCCGAATGTCCGGACAACCCGGAAACCGGCGTTGAGATAAATAAACCTGGCATGGTTGTCTTCCCCGGTAAACAGTGACATATACTTTGCTCCTGCCTGCTTTTCCCGCTCCAGAAGGCGGTAAAACAGCAGCGTACCCAGGCCGTGCCCCTCAAACTGCGGCGCAACCCCCAGGCCGGCAAAATAGCCCCGCCCCGTTTTTTCCGGGTACACAGGCCCGGTGAATCCGGCGCAGACATTGCCCTTCAGGCCGACCAGCAAATCCATGCCGCTTTTGCCGGCTGCCGGAATCTCCTCCGACCACATGGTGTTGTCCAGCGCCGCCACCATTTCCTCCAGGCCAACGTGCCGCCTGGGGTCATAGCGCTCTACGCGGTAGCCCTCACCGCCCATCTTCGCGGCCTTTTCCTCCACCCATGCCGGGGTTTCATAATCTGCCAGATTCCGGTACATGGCGCATTCCCGGGTGCTTTCCCGGTAGCCCAGGGACAGCATCCGGTCATGCAGCGGAAGATCCGTCGCCACGCCGGGGGCGTTGTTGTGCTGGTGCCCCGGTGTGCCGGGGAGAATCCATGGCAGGCGGATGGGATTGAAAAATGTGACAGCGCAATAGGTCTTTCCCGCCTTCCGGAAGGCGTTTTCCAGTGCAGAGAGAAGCAGTGCCGTATTTTCGTCGGAATCTGCCTCCGCCGCTAAGATCAGGCAGCTTAAATATCCCCGGATATCTCCCTTGGGGATGCCCGCCCCGGTGCAGCCGTTGACAAAGCCCAAAAGCGTCCCCTTTTCCTCCAGGACGAAGGTGTACGCCGGGGAAAAGTTCGGATGCCGGGTCAGCAGACAGTGGAAATCCTCCAGCGGCACAGGCGCATAGCCCATGACGGCTCCCGCCGTGTTCCACAGAGAAAGCATGGCGCTTTCGTCGTCAGGTGTGTAAGATCGAATCATGATAAAGTCACCTCAGTATGACAGCAGCCCCCACTGAGAAAGCGGGGGCTGCGCGGCGTGTCAAAAAAGCCTCGCAGAGGAAAGCCGTCCGCAGGCGGCCAAGGAGTGCGCGCAGCAGACTGCAGGTCCCTTGTCAAAAAGGCCAACGGCCTTTTTGACAGTCTAATCAGCCCTTGACGGCGCCGATGGTGACGCCTTCCATAAAGTACTTTTGCAGCGCAAAGAACAGAATGAACATGGGCAGCGCGGAGATGGTGGCACCGGCCATCATCGGGGCGAACAGCGTTTCGTTAGCAAACTTGAACTGCTTCAGACCCACCTGAATGGTGTACATGGCCGGGTCGTTGGTCACCAGGAACGGCCAGAAGAAGTCGTTCCAGCTGGCCATGAAGGTGTTGATCGCCATGACCGCCAGCACGGTTTTGGCCAGGGGCAGGACGATTTTGACAAAGATCTGGAACTGATTGCAGCCCTCAACCTTGGCGCTCTCGATCAGCGGCGTGGGCAGGCCGGAGAAGAACTGCTTGCACAGGAAAATGTTGTAGGCCGTGCACAGGCCGGGCAGAATCATGGCCGCATAGGTGTTGGTCATAGAGAATTTCTGCACCATCAGGATGTACAGCGGAACCTGGGTCACCTGATAGGGAATCATCATAGCCACCAGAATCAGGCCGAACAGAATCTTGCTGCCCTTGAACCGGATCTTGGCGAAAGCATAGCCCGCCATGGAGGCAAAAATCACGTTGCCGATGACCGCCCCCGTCGCCACAACCACGCTGTTGAGAATCCACCGCAGGGAATGATCGCTGAAATGGAAGAACGCGTCAAAGGATTCCAGCGTAAACCGGGAAGGCAGGATCGTGCGCATATTGCCCGCCGTGGACACGTTGGGGCCGAAGGACGAGAGAATCATGTAGCAGATGGGGAACAGCGTCGCCGCCGCCAGAATGATCAGAACGATGGCGACGATCGTATTGCGGAGGTGAAGCACCTTCCTGTTGTTCAGGTGCTGGGAATACAAACCGGTAGTAGCCATAATCCTCCTCCTTAATACTCAACGTCCACGCCCATGAGCCGGAACTGGAACAGGGACATGATGGCGATGGCGATAGCCAGCAGGATGGCCTGGGCACAGGCAAGACCGTACTTGCCGTACACAAAGGCGTTGTTATAGATCAGCAGGCCGATCATGGTGGTGGCGTTGTCCGGGCCGCCGCCGGTCATCATGTAGGCGTTCATGAACACCTGGAAGGAACCGATAACGCCTGTGACCAGCAGGAACAGAGTCGTGGGCTTCACCAGCGGCCAGACGATATAGCGCACTTTCTGGAAGAAAGTGGCGCCGTCCAGCTCGGCGGCCTCAAAATAGCTGTTGTCAATGCCGATCAGCGCGGCAATATAGGTAATAATCCGAACACCGTGGCTGGAAAGCAGCGCCATGATGATCAGAGAAAGCATCGAAGTTCTGGTAGAGGACAGCCAGTTCTGCGCCGGAATGCCGAACGCACCCAGCAGCCGGTTGAATATGCCGTCCGGAGAAGAATCGTACAGCCACAGCCACACCACGGACAGCGCGACGCCGGATGCAATGCCGGGCAGATAATACATTGCCTTGAAAACGGACTGCACCTTCTTGTGGAAGGGCAGGATCATCACAGAGATGCAGAAGGACATCAGCAATGACAAGGGCACGACCACCGCGGTATAAACCAGCGTGTTCCGCGCGGCCTTGTAGAACAGGTTGAACTTGGAATATTTCAGGGTGTCAATATAGTTTTGCAGGCCGATAAATTCCGAGCCGAAGGGCTTGTAATTGAAAAAGCTGGTGTAGATCGCGCTGAACACGGGATACAGCGTGAAGACGCAGAAAATAATCATGGCGGCAGCGATGAAAATATAGCCCCACAGGTCTTCATTGGTAAACTTCAGTTTATGGCGGACTGGCTGCCGCTTTTGTTTTGTGCTGTTCAATCTGAAGCTTGACCTTGCGGAAACGGTCTGCCGTTTCTTTGATGTAGGCATCGGAAACAAAATGCTTTACAGAATCTTTATCCAATGCGATACGGTTGTCCATGGTTTTCATGATATCTGTGATCTTTAAAGATTTGTTGATCACCGGGTCACTTAAATCGTATATCATGTTTGTGGAAAACTTCAGTACCATCGGATGAAGAAAATCAGCCGGATTCTCTGCAAGCACAAGGGCTTTTTCGCCATCGGAAAGATCTACACATGCACCGGTAGGAAGAATATGGATACATTCTGCTAAAGCGGAAAGTACGAGCGGATTGTAGGTGGCTTTATCCTTTTTCAGACGTCCCATGGCAGCAATTTCTGAAATTGGCGGTTTGTTAATGTTCATTGCGGTCAGATGGTCAAATTCGTCCGCTACTGCTAAAATATCGACGAGAAGACGGATATTGTCTGCCGGTTCTTTGACTTTTAAAGTACGGCTGTTTTTAAAAATGATCTGCTGGATAATATCAAGCGTATGTACCGGGAATTTATAATCACCACGGTCCGGGCGGAGTGTTTCATAACCGCGCTCTAAGTTGAGCTGGATAAAATCCTTATCTGCTGTTGTAAGGTCATCCCCTTTGTCTAACACTGTCTGTGGTACATACAGATAACCAAAATCGTAGAGAAGCGCAGCTGTGATAAGGGCTGTCTGTTCTGCAGCAGGCAGATGCATCTGATTTGTGATCATCGCACAGAGAATGCCGACACTGATGGAATGTTTGTAAACAAAATCTGCAGAACTTCGCAGGTTTTGTGCAAAATTTAATTTGTGATCAAGACTGCCGTAATGTGTCTG
>OLOK01000412.1_pt1 | contig 42093 bp, 37 predicted proteins | sample 1672591 | NCBI WGS metagenome assembly OLOK01 (sample SAMEA3136703, study PRJEB25190) | human gut metagenome | biome: human gut; feature: human-associated habitat; material: faeces | place: Austria | collected 2013 | reverse complement strand
CCGCGCGAATTTATGCGATTAGCATAAATTCTGTGCATCGCGAAGCGTGTTGCTGTGAACGGAGAGAACCGTAACCATGTATAATATTTTACCGACTTTCAGGTGGATTTTACCTTGACATAAAATTGGATGGATAGTACAGTTTATGTAACTGAAGAGATACATATAAAATTTTAAATCTGTTTTTGGAGACATCAGTGGGAAAGAATATTCTCATGAATTATCCGGATTATAGTTGAATAGTGAAAGCGAGGAATGATAAATGGCAAATGACCATGTAGAACACATAAGAATTGTACAGGAAACAGTTGCTGGCAAGGAGATTACTTTTGCACATGTAATGGGAGGGCCGGCTCCGGTCATATACCAGAAGCTTGGATTGAATCCGCAGGTGGATTACCGTTCATCTGCAATCGGAATTATGAATATGACACCGCCTGAATCTGCAGTGATTGCATCTGATATTGCGGTAAAAAGCGGAAATGTTTATTTGGGATTTGCAGATCGATTTACAGGCACACTGATCATTACGGGAGAGATTTCCGATGTAATGTCAGCGATGACTGAGGTTGTGGATTATTTCAGAGACACTCTGGGTTATGTAGTCTGCAAGATTACCAAAAGATAGGAAGTGTTGGGATGGCAGGGATGACAACCAGAGAATTACTGGAAAAGCTTTATAACCAGGATTATGAGAAACTAAAGGGAAAAAAGCTGCGTATGACCAGGGTAAGGGTTCCGGGAAAGGAAGTGTGCCTGGCGCATGTGATCAATCCTTCACAGAGCTGTATTTATCAGAATCTTGGTCTGCATATTGGAGTCCATGAGGGAGAAGACCACACAGGAGAAGCAATCGGAATGATTCGTTTTACCCCATGGGAAGCAGTGGTTGTAGCTGCTGATATTGCAGTGAAAAGTGCAAATGTGGAGATTGGTTTCATGGATCGCTTCAGCGGATCATTGATTCTTACGGGAGGTCTGACGGAAGTTCAGACTGCAGTGGAAGAAGTGGTGAAATTTTTTAGAGAGGTGCTTGGCTTTAAGACTTGTGCAGTTCACAAAAGTTAAAACATACGAAAAGTCAGTTATTCTGTACCGATGGTGCTTATGTAACTGCCGGAATAGCTGAGAGAAGTGAAAGGGACAGACATTAAATATGAAGAAAATATTTCTGATGGGCAGAAGTGAAGCAGGTAAGACTTCATTAACGCAGGCATTAAAAGGCGAAAAACTTCATTATGTAAAAACGCAGTATACGAATACGGATGATGATACCATTGATTCTCCGGGAGAGTATGCAGAGTCCAAGCATTTCAGCGTAGGGCTGGCCTGTTTTTCTTTTGAAGCAGATGTGGTGGCAATGGTACAGTCAGCAGATGAACCTTTCAGTTTGTTTGGCTATGGCAGTAATGCATTTATTCTGAGACCACTGATAGGAATCATTACGAAAATAGATTCTCCTTATGCGAATGTTCCAATGGTGCGTCAGTGGATGCTGAATGCAGGATGTGAAAGAATTTTTCTGGTAAACAATGTGACCGGAGAGGGGATTGATGAGCTGAGAGCGTTTTTGAATGAGGATGTTCCAAAGCTGAGTCTGGAAGAAGCAAAATTCAGACAGAGTCTTGGTCTGAATGAATGGGATCCGCTGCCGGAAGGTGTGGAATATTGAAAAATATATTGATAAATAGTTGACAAGCTTGTTGCAGGGTGTTATTATAATGACAGTATAATTCCATACAGAACATATTAAGTGCTGATACTGTGAGAAAGAGCAGTACAGAAAGAGGGAATCAGGTGAGAAACCTGAGCGATCCGGTCACTGTAACAGAGGAGCAAATCTCAGAATGTCCATTGTGCCATAGCATGAGAAGGAGAGAGGAGCGATGAGCCTGGAGCCAGGAAACCTGCTTGGTATGGCGAGGTTAAACTTCCGTGTAAAGTGTAACAACCAACTCCGTTGAATCCGCAGCTTCGGAGTGTTGTCTGCTTTTATCTGAAGGCAGACATTTTTTATGGAATGCGCCTGTTCTTTATGAATTATACATGATTAAATGGCAGGCGATACTACTTCGGATTTATTCGTTCCCTCCGCGCACTCATGAACGGATTTTTTTCTACCCCGGGGTAGCATCGCTCCCTCTTATTAATTTTAAATGTATGATCTGTGAAAAATACTGTAATGAATTTTCAATGCTTTGTTATGTGAAGAGAAATTGATAATTTATTAGAGTATTTTTTTTATTTCGTCCTCTGATGGGTGGGATTGATGGAGACTGAGAAAACGGAATTATTCTGGAAAGATAAAAACTTGCAACAGGAGAGGAGAGGTAGCAATGGAGAAACCTTATTGGGAAGGGAAAGAATATTCTTATTTCAGCCATAAGAAATGTGAATTTTTTCCGTGTCATAAGAATGCAGATCCGGATGATTTTAACTGTCTGTTCTGTTATTGCCCGCTATATGCCCTGGGTGAGAAATGCGGTGGGAATTTCCGGTATACGGAAAAGGGAATTAAAGACTGCACAAACTGTATGCTTCCGCATAAGCGAAAAAACTATGGATATGTCACAGGAAAATACCAGGAACTGGCTGATATGATGAAAAGAGCAAAGGAAAGTATCAGCAAATAAGAGGAGAATGCGTTGCTGCTTAGAACGGAGTGAACAGTAACAATGTGTCAGATTAGCACAAATAAGAAAGAACGATTTTCATTGTAATACAATGCTTGTTCTGCTAGAATAAGGATAGCAAAAGAGAAGAGTCTGTAAGATTTTCAAGTCTGTTCTGAGTTAGTATATAAAGCATTTCACACACATTTTCCACACTTTTCACATGCACAGAAGAAAATGCATCACAGGCATTTGACGTCTTTTCCTGGCGACATTTTCTTGTCGGCAGAGCTCTGCATTTCTACATAGAGCCGTCGGAAAACAGGGAAAATTCACTGTTTTCCGACGGTTTTTGTCATTGATCATGGTTGAAAAATAAAAAATATAATGATATTATATTTACGTAAAGGAGTTAACTACTACATGAAAAAAAGAAATACAGCGATACGCGCATTGTCAGTTTTTCTGGCTTATGCAATGGTTTGTACATCGGTACCCGCTGCGGGTCAGGAAATGTTTGGATCCGGAGTCAACAGGGAGACAGAAGAAAATACATCAGATCTGAAAGAATTTCAAAGTTCACAGGCAGATGAATTTGGAACAGATACGGAATCTGATGCAGAACTGTTCGGAAGCGATGATGCAAAACAGGAGTTCCAGGATGGAGAAAACTCAGAAGAGGGTACAGACGGAATCAGGTATATTAAGGGTCGTCCGTTGACAGAAGAGGAAAGAAAGGAAGAACTGGAACCCTTTAAAAATTTAAAACCTTTGGATCCGGGAATTGAAGTGGAGAGTGATCTGACATCAGTTTATGCTGCATATGGAAACAGGGAGGCTGCATTTCCATCTTCCTATGATGCCAGAAAGGAAGGATTAGTTACGCCCGTAAAGAATCAGAATCCATTTGGAACCTGCTGGGCTTTTGGTATGGCAGCAATCATGGAGACTTCGCTTCTGGCACAGAACAAAGGAGTCTACGATCTGTCAGAAGAACATTTATCATATTTTTTCTCCAACAGACAGAATGATCCTCTTGGAAATACCCCTGATGATAAGAATTATGTACTGGGAAATTATCACGTGATAGGAGGTAATGATCACCTGGCGGCGATTTATCTCAGTACATGGTCGGGAATGACCACAGAGGCCGATGTACCATTTCCTACGGATTCTTCGCATCAGAATGATCTGACTGTACAGATTCCGGAAAGTAAGGCTTATAATTCTGCAGCATATCTGAAAAATGCATCTGTTTCCAAATACAGTGAGGAACGTATGAAAGAAATGCTACTGAATGACTATGCAGTATCCATTATGCTTTATATGAAGGAAAGTTATGTAAATCCGGACACAGCTGCATATTGTTATCCTGTTGGAAAATCAAATTCGACTGTAATTAATCATATTGTGACAGTGGTCGGATGGGATGATACGTATTCAAAGGATAATTTCCTTCCTGTTTCCAATGTAACATCTGATGGTGCGTGGATCATTAAAAACAGTTGGGGGGAGAAGAAAGGAGACGGAGGATATTACTATCTTTCTTATCAGGATCCCAATATCAGTAAACTTGTAAGTGCAGAGGCAGTGGCTGCTTCGGATCAAAAGTACAGGAATAATTATTTTTATGATGGTTCTTCAGCACTTTCAGTGATTCCGATACAGGCGGGACAGTCAGTAGCAGCAGTTTATGAGACAACTGCAGGAAAGGGAAAAGCAGAAGTCCTGGGGGAGGTTAATCTTGTTACAAACAGTGACAATGCCTGTTACAAAATTCAGATATACACCGATCTGACAGATCCATATGACCCGGAAAGCGGGACCGCTGCATATGCTGCTCCATATGAGTTTGAACAGCCAATCGCAGGTGTACAGACTATCAGTGTACCAGAGGTGGTTTTGAAACAGGGAAGCAGATATTCTGTTGTGATCACAAACAGTGGGATTGAAAAAATCAGCTTTGGAGTGGAAGCAAAGTCCAGTTATGGGAACTGGTTTACCTGTACGGCGGGGATAGAAACAGGGCAGACATTCTATAAGAGTGCATCGGAAACGGCCAGGTGGACAGATGGAAAGACGAAAAACTGGACGGCAAGGATCAAGGCACATACAAGGACCCTGAATCAGTCATGGGTGCCGGATACACCGGTATTTCAGGTGAAGGCATATAATTCCGGATATAACCTTATTTCATGGGAAAAAGTTTCCGGAGCTACAGGATATTATGTGTACAGAAAACCTGCAGCAGGTGGGAAGTGGTCCAAAATTGCAGATGTCGGGACATCGGAATTAAAATATAAAGATAGTAAGGTTACGGCTAATGCATCATACCGTTATACAGTAAAAGCATATTATGAAGCATCCGGAAAAAGATATTCAGGTAAATATAAAACCGGCGATGTGATTAAAGCAGCACCTGCAGTGCAGAAGGTTACTTCTGTGAAATCTGAGAAAAATGGAATCCGTATCCGGTGGAAGCCTCAGAAAAAATGTGACGGCTATTATATTTACAGAAAGAAAAAAGGTGGTTCCTATCAATTGATAAAGAAAATTTCCAATGGAAATAGTTCTTCTTATCTGGACAAAAAAGCACAAAAAGGTGTATCATACTATTATGCGGTAAAAGCATATGTTAAAGAGCCATATGGAAATACATACAGCAAATATAAAAGTTCATCTGCTGTAAAAAGAAAATAGGAAATGAAGGAAAGAGATTATGAAGAGAAGGTTTGGAACAGTAATAGCAATGGTACTGTGCTTTATTCTGACAGTGGTTTCTGTTTATGCGGATGACGGAAAGGGTCAGAATCCGGATTATGTAACAGATTATTATATGATCGTACAGAGTACACAGGGCGGGGTAGATATTTATGATGAAGCAGACACTCAGAGTGTTAAACTGAATGACAGCAAGATTCCAAATGGAACTGCCATTCACGTTCTGGGTGAGAAGAATGGAGCAGAGAATAAAAAATGGGCATATACACAGTACCATGGAATGAACGGATATGTTCCTATGGATGATCTGGATCCGGCTTCCAGAGAAGAAGCTGCCAATGAGGAATATCGTACTTTCGGAGGCAAAGATGTGGATTTCGAAGTAAAGGTTCATGGAAACGTATCGGTTTATAACGGACCTGGAGAGAAATTTGATCAGGTTTCAGGAACAGAGGGAATCGCAGATGGGACAACTGTACATATTTTTCAGTATGTTCAGGGAGAAGACGGAACAAACTGGGGGAAAACAGACACAGATGGTGTGACACAGGGATGGCTGAATCTTGATCGTGATACAGATTACGTAAATGAAAATGCATCCGCAGATGCACCGGAGGCTACAGGCACATCAGGAAATGTTCCGGTGGCTGCTGTTACACCAACACCGGAAGCAACTCCAACTCCGAAAGCCACACCAACACCAGAGGTAACACCTACAGAAAAAGTTACACCGACACCGGAGGCAACACCTACAGAAGAAGCAACACCGACACCGGAGGCAACACCTACAGAAGAAGCAACGCCAACACCGGAAGAAACAGAGACGCCTGCTTCGACAGAAGACAAGGAATCCGATGATAAGCAGAGTCAGAAAACATCAGGAAAGAATGTAAAAGCAGATTCAGGAATGAAGAATCCTGTAATCTGGATTAGTGGTATCGGGATTATTGTTATCATAATTTTACTTATTTATTTCCTGAAGAAGAAAAAGTAAGAGTTAAAATCATTAAAGAATGCCGTCGACGGCAGAGAACAGTTATAAAATAAACAGTGGAACTAAAAGAGCAGCGCATCGGATGATGCAGCTGCTCTTTTTAGAAAATGTGTGTGTATAATTGAGACGTTATGAGGAAACCTCAAATCAGTCTTAATTAACAAAAACTAATAATGTGTGTGCATATATAGTCTACAATTTTTTTGCAATTTAATCAAGATGGAATTTTATAGAACGTGATATATTGAGGAAAGAGGCTATTCAGACTTTTTACTTGCGTAACTCTGGCGGGAAACGTATAATAGAAAAAAGCAATACTCGAGGGTGAGGAAAAGAGGATGAAGATAACAGAAGAACTGTTAAATGAGATGAAAATTAAGGATGAGAACTTTTCTGACGGTCTGATCAAGCCGGACGGCGATTACGTAAGAATACCCAGAGGACATCTTCATGGAATGATGGAATTGCTTCCATGGACAGAGAACGAAATCTGGAAAATGATCCCGGATGATGATTCTCCGCTGTTCTGGCTGATTGAGAAAACAGGATGCGTTCTTACGGATTATAATAATTCTATTGGCATGAAGATGACACCTGCTCAGCAGACTGTGTTTGATATGATGCGAAAACATGGGGTTCTTACAGATGATTATTACGATCTGACGAAACAGAGGGAGAAAGTAAGAGAAGCCAGAGAACAAAAAGAGAACAGGAAACAATAGTTAAGTGCATATGAATATATGGGAGTGCAGCGATGGAAAAGCATTCTCATTAAAGTCATCCGATGCAGAAAAAACAATATACGATATTAAAAAGCAGCATATCAGAGTTATGGATCATAACCTGATATGCTGCTTTTAACGTGTCTGAAGAAAAATGAAATGTCAATCATAAAAACAAAACAAAAACAACCAGAACGGAAGAAAAAACAAATAAAAAACAACATAAAAGTTCAGAATATACATGTTGATTTATGTTGACTTCGCGATAGCCATAAGGTATAATGAATCTATATGAAAACATGGAGGATATTGCTGTCAGAATGATACCGGAATGTATTGGGGTCTGGTATGGGTGCAGCTTTTATTCATGAGAAAGGAGTAACATGGAAAAATTTCAAACATCAGATATTCCCAAGTCTCCCAGAATTCAGAAACTGGTAGATGCATTGTATGAACATATGCCGGTGATCGAATCAGCCAGAGCAAAGCTGATCACAGAATCTTATAAGGAAACAGAAGGAGAACCGATCATCACACGCAGAGCAAAGGCTTTTGCGCATATTCTTCATAATATTCCGATCATTATCCGTGACAATGAACTGATTGTCGGAAGCAGTACGATTGCGCCGAGGGGATGTCAGACATTTCCGGAGTTCTCTTATGAGTGGCTGGAAGCTGAACTGGATACAGTTGCGACCAGAACTGCGGATCCTTTTGAGATTGCTGAGGAGACCAAAGCCGAACTTAAGGAGGCAGATAAGTACTGGAAAGGAAAAACAACCAGTGAACTTGCAACTTCCTATATGGCACCGGAAGCGATCAAGGCAATTGAACACAATATTTTTACACCTGGGAACTATTTTTACAATGGTGTAGGACATGTAACAGTTAAATACTGGGAAGTACTGGAAACCGGTTTTGAGGGAATCATGGAGAAGGCTCAGAAAGAGCTGGATGGATGCAGTGTCGGTGACGGTAATTATGCAAGAAAGTCTCACTTCCTTGAAGCAGTGATTTTAAGCTGTAAGGCGGTGATCGATTATGCAGGCAGATATGCAAAACTTGCGCAGGAAATGGCGGCACAGACAAGTGATCCGGTAAGAAAACAGGAACTTTTTGTTATCGCAGAGAACTGCAGCAGGGTACCGGCAAAGGGTGCACAGAATTTCTATGAGGCATGTCAGTCATTCTGGTTTGTACAGCAGCTTCTTCAGATGGAATCCAGTGGACATTCTATTTCACCGGGTCGCTTTGATCAGTATATGTATCCATATTATAAGAAGGATATGGAAGCAGGAACTATTACCCGAGAGTTCGCACAGGAATTGATGGATTGCATCTGGGTTAAATTAAATGACCTGAATAAATGTCGTGATGCGGCTTCAGCGGAAGGATTTGCAGGATATAGCCTTTTCCAGAATCTGATCGCGGGTGGTCAGAATAAAGAGGGAGAGGATGTAACTAACGATCTTTCTGTTATGTGTATTCAGGCATCCATGCATGTGCATCTTCCGGCTCCATCACTTTCTGTGAGAGTATGGAATGGTTCTCCGCATGAATTCCTGATAAAGGCAGCCGAGCTTACGAGAACAGGAATCGGACTTCCTGCATATTACAATGATGAGGTGATTATTCCGGCACTGCAGAACAGAGGCTTATCTCTGGAGGATGCCAGAGAGTACAATATCATTGGATGTGTGGAACCGCAGAAAGCCGGTAAGACAGAAGGGTGGCATGATGCCGCATTCTTTAATATGTGCAGACCTCTGGAACTTGTTTTTTCGAATGGTATGGATAAAGGTGAGATGGTGGGAATCCCTACCGGCGATGTCACTCAGATGAAGACCTTTGATGAATTCTTTGACGCATATAAGAAACAGATGGAATACTGCATTTCCCTGCTGGTGAATGCAGATAATGCTATTGATGTAGCTCATGCGGAACGCTGTCCGTTACCATTCCTTTCCTGTATGATAGATGACTGTCTGAAAGAAGGCAAGTCTGTCCAGGAAGGTGGAGCTGTTTACAACTTTACAGGTCCTCAGGGATTTGGAATCGCCAATATGGCAGATGGACTTTTTGCAATCCGCAAACTGGTCTATGAGGATAAGAAAGTATCTATGAAAGAACTTAAGGAAGCTCTTGCATGGAACTATGATAAAGGACTGGATGCGCAGTCCGCCGGTGATATGACAGAGATGATCATGAAGGCAATGCAGAAAGCAGGCAGAAATGTGGATGCTTCCACTGCAGAAGGTCTTCTGAAAACTTTCATGGGAATGAAACCGGGTGAACAGAAGACACAGAGATTCAAAGAAATCCACGATATGATCGATGAAGTTCCGAAATTTGGAAATGATATTCCGGAAGTTGATTATTTTGCAAGAGAAGTTGCCTATACATATTCCAAACCGCTTCAGAAGTATAACAATCCAAGAGGCGGAAAGTTCCAGGCAGGTCTGTATCCTGTATCTGCAAATGTACCGCTGGGCGGACAGACTGGAGCAACACCGGATGGAAGATATGCACACACACCTGTTGCAGACGGCGTTTCGCCATCTGCGGGCAAGGATGTAAAGGGACCTACAGCAGCGGCAACTTCCGTATCCAGACTGGATCATTTTATTGTATCCAACGGAACGCTTTTTAACCAGAAATTCCATCCATCCGCACTTTCCGGAAGAGAGGGGCTGGAGAAATTTGTTGCACTGATCCGTGGATACTTTGACCAGAAGGGAATGCACATGCAGTTTAATGTAGTTGACAGGCAGACACTGCTGGATGCACAGGAACATCCTGAGAAATATAAACATCTGGTAGTACGCGTGGCAGGCTACAGTGCACTGTTTACGACACTTTCCCGTTCCCTTCAGGATGACATCATCCGTCGTACAGAACAGGGTTTCTGATCCAGGTGTTTTTTGCAGGAAGTAAAAGTGACAGGCAGAGGATGTATGGATAACAGAATAAGAAAGGAAAAGCATGGACTATTTGGATACAAAGGGCAGAGTGTTTGATGTCCAGAAATATTCTATTCATGATGGACCGGGTATAAGGACGATCGTATTTCTGAAAGGTTGTGTCCTGCGGTGCAAATGGTGCTGCAATCCGGAATCTCAGGAATATAAGATCCAGACAATGAAAGTGCAGGGAGAAGACAAGGTCATCGGACGTGATGTGACAGTCAGGGAGATGATTGAAGAAGTTGAGAAAGACAGGGTATACTATTACCGCTCGGGCGGAGGTATGACTCTTTCCGGCGGAGAATGTCTCTGTCAGCCGGAATTTGCAGGAGCACTTCTGAGAGCTGCCAAAGAGAGAGGGATTTCTACTGCGATCGAGAGTATGGCATGTGCAAAATGGGAGACGATTGAGACAATCTTACCGTATCTGGATACTTATTTAATGGATATTAAACATACAAATCCTGCGAAACATAAAGAATTTACAGGACGTTCCAATGAACTGATGATGGAAAATGCCAGAAAAGTGGCGCTTTCCGGTAAAACCAGGCTGGTAATCCGTGTACCGGTGATACCCACATTTAATGATACAGTGGAGGAAATCCAGGGGATTGCAAGGTTTGCAGACACACTTCCCGGAGTGGACAAGATTCATCTTCTTCCGTATCACAGACTTGGACAGGATAAATATGAGGGACTTGGCAGACCATATCTGATGGGAAATGTGGAACCACCGTCCAAAGAACATATGGAAACATTAAAAAAGGCAGTACATGCGGTCTGCGGTCTGGACTGTCAGATCGGTGGATGAGGCATTTTTTGCATCTGATACGATTATTGGAATAAAAAAAGAAAAAACAAATAAAAACAACACAATAAAACCTGTAAAAACAACATAAAACAACGGAAATGTATTGACTTTTTATGACCGATAGTGTAAAATCACAGGTAGAAACGTCAAAAACTATATCAATGCCTTAAGGAGGAAAATGAGCATGGTAAACGAATATGAAATCAAAAAACAGATCTGCGACATCGGAAGAAGAATCTACAGCCGCAACATGGTAGCTGCAAACGATGGTAACATCTCTGTAAAACTGAACGACAACGAATTTCTTTGCACACCTACAGGTGTATCCAAAGGTTTTATGACACCGGAGTATATCTGTAAAGTAGACAGAGAAGGAAATGTGATCCAGGCTAACCCGGGATTCAAACCATCCTCTGAAATCAAAATGCATATGAGAGTTTATGAGAAGAGACCGGACGTAGGTTCTGTTGTGCATGCTCATCCGATTTATGCAACATCTTTTGCAATTGCAGGTATTCCGCTGACACAGCCGATCATGCCTGAAGCAGTTATCTCACTTGGATGCGTTCCGATCGCTGAATACGGTACACCATCTACAATGGAGATTCCGGATAATCTTGAGAAATACCTTCCATATTTCGATGCAGTTCTTCTTGAGAACCATGGAGCACTGACATGGAGCACAGACTTAAACGCAGCTTACATGAAGATGGAATCTGTTGAGTTCTACGCACAGCTTCTGTATCAGTCAAAAGTTCTTGGCGGACCTAAGGAATTTGATGAGAAGAACATTGAGAAACTTTATGAAATTCGTCGTAAATTCGGTATGGCTGGTAAACATCCGGCAAACCTCTGCCTGAACAAAGACGGCAAGAACTGTCATAACTGCGGTGGAGCATGTCAGGACGGAGAATTCAAGAAATTCCCTGGATATCAGTATGATTTCGTAGGTGGAGATTCAAAACCGGCAGAGAATAATGCTGCATCTGATGCACAGTTAGTTGCTGAGATTACAAAACAAGTAATGGCTCAGTTAGGAATGAAATAAGAGCATAGATAATCAAGGAGGACAGTCTCATGCCAATTAATGAGAATATGGTACAGGAAATTGTACAGGAAGTTATGGCAAAAATGCAGATAGCAGACGCTCCGACTGGCAAACATGGCATTTTCAAAGAAATGAATGATGCAATTGAAGCTGCCAAGAAATCACAGCTTATTGTAAAGAAAATGTCCATGGATCAGAGAGAAAAAATTATTACCTGCATTCGTAAGAAAATAAAAGAAAATGCAGAAGTAATGGCACGCATGGGTGTGGAAGAGACCGGTATGGGAAATGTAGGAGATAAGATTCTCAAACATCATCTCGTAGCTGATAAGACACCGGGAACAGAAGTTATTACAACAACTGCATGGTCAGGAGACAGAGGATTAACTCTTATTGAAATGGGACCTTTCGGTGTGATCGGTGCGATTACTCCATGTACCAATCCAAGTGAAACAATTTTATGTAATACAATGGGAATGCTTGCAGGAGGAAATACAGTTGTATTCAATCCTCATCCTGCAGCGATCAAAACTTCCATTTATGCAATCAATCTTTTAAATGAAGCATCATTAGAGTGCGGTGGTCCTGACAACATTGCAGTTACTGTAGAGAAACCTACACTTGAGACAAGCAATGTGATGATGAAACATAAAGACATCCCGCTTATCGCTGCAACCGGCGGACCTGGAGTTGTAACTGCAGTTCTTTCTTCCGGTAAACGTGGTATCGGAGCAGGCGCCGGAAATCCTCCGGCACTGGTTGATGAAACCGCTGATGTCCGCAAAGCAGCCACAGATATTGTAAACGGATGTACATTTGATAACAATCTTCCATGTATTGCCGAGAAAGAGATCGTAGCAGTTTCCTCTATCGTAGATGAGCTGATGCACTATCTTGTAACTGAGAATGACTGCTATCTTGCTTCTAAGGAAGAGCAGGATAAACTTACAGAAGTTGTTCTGGCAGGCGGAAAGCTGAACCGTAAATGCGTAGGCCGGGATGCAAGAACACTCCTTTCCATGATCGGAGTAAATGTACCTGCAAATATCCGCTGTATCGTATTTGAGGGGCCAAAGGAACACCCTCTGATCACTACTGAGCTGATGATGCCGATCCTCGGTGTTGTAAGAGCAAGAGATTTTGATGATGCAGTAGAGCAGGCAGTCTGGTTAGAACATGGCAATCGTCATTCCGCACATATTCATTCAAAGAATATTGATAATATTACAAAATATGCGAAAGCAATTGATACAGCAATTCTTGTTAAGAATGCACCGTCTTATGCAGCTTTGGGATTTGGCGGTGAAGGCTACTGTACATTTACCATTGCAAGCCGTACAGGTGAAGGCCTTACATGCGCAAGCACATTCACCAAGAGAAGACGCTGCGTAATGGCAGACAGTCTCTGTATTCGATAAGAATTGATATAAGGAGAGAAAGAACATGGACATGAATAATGTAAATATAGAAGAAATCGTGAAACAGGTTCTCTCCGGCATGACAGGAAATGCACCGGCAGCAGCTTCTGCACCGGCAGCATCAACTGGAATCCCGAAGACAGCCAGAGTAGCTGTATTAACTGAGAAAGAGCATTTTGACATCAAAGAATATCCAATCCCGCCAATCGGAGATGATGATATCCTGGTTAAAGTTGAAGGATGCGGCGTATGCGGTACAGATGCACACGAATTTAAGAGAGATCCGTTTAACCTGATCCCGGTAGCACTTGGACATGAAGGTACAGGTGAGATCGTGGCAATGGGTAAGAATGTTAAAGTTGACACAGCAGGAAAACCTGTAAAGGTTGGAGACAAAGTTGTTACCTGTATGATCTTCAAGGATGATCCTGATATTACAATGTTTGACCTGAACAAGAAGAACGTAGGCGGAGCTGATGTATACGGACTTCTTCCTGACGATGATGTACATCTCAACGGATGGTTCTCTGATTACATCTTCTTAAGAGGCGGAAGCTTCGGAACTACATTCTTTAATGTAAGTGATCTGGATCTGGATTCCCGAATTCTCATTGAGCCATGTGCAGTGCTTGTACATGCAGTAGAGAGAGCAAAAACAACAGGAATTCTTCGTTTCAACAGCAGAGTAGTTGTTCAGGGCTGCGGACCGATCGGACTGATCTGCATTGCAGTACTCCGTACTATGGGGGTTGAACATATCTGCGCAGTAGACGGAAATGAGAAACGTCTTGAATTTGCCAAGAGAATGGGTGCAGACACAAGCGTTAACTTCATGAACTTTAAGGGAATCGAAGCACTGACAGAAGCTGTAAAAGAAGCTCAGGGCGGACATCTTGCAGATTTCGCATTCCAGTGCACAGGAAACCCGAAAGCTCATGCAAATATTTATAAATTTATCCGCAATGGTGGTGGTCTTTGTGAACTTGGCTTCTTCATCAATGGTGGAGATGCTACAATTAATCCGCACTTTGACCTTTGCTCCAAAGAGATCAATCTGGTTGGTTCCTGGGTATATACTCTGAGAGATTATGTAACAACCTTTGATTTCCTTAAGAGAGCAAAAGCAATTGGTCTTCCGATGTCTGAACTGATCACAGATAAGTTCCCGTTAGAGCAGATCAATGAAGCTCTTCAGACAAACCTGGCAATGACAGGACTTAAGATCGCAGTTGTAAACAAATAGTTATTGTTCACCGGTAATATCCCGCAAAGAGTATTGCTGTGAACGGAGTGAACAGTAGCAACAAATAATAAGCCTGGCAATAGAGGAGAAAAGAAATGGCAGAAGCTGTAGGAATTTTAGAGGTATTTGGGCTGGCGACAGCCTTTGTAGCAGGCGATGCCGGATGTAAGGCAGCAAATGTCCGCCTGGAGGTTTTTGATAAAAACAAACCAGCCAATGCTGACAGCCTGCCGGTACCGCTCCTTGTCTGCATTAAATTCAGAGGAAGTGTAACTGATGTTACAGCGGCTGTGGAAGCAGGCATGGAAGTTGCAAACAGAATGACTGGTGTGGTACAGCATTATGTGATCCCGAACCCGGAAGAGGGAACGGAAAAAATGCTGAAGATCAGCGCCCTGGATAAGGATTAGCAGTTGCATATCCATTGGGCATCAGTTAAAATATAATCAGATATTTATTTGTAGATTCAGGAGGAAGCAGAAATGGCACAGGAAGCATTAGGAATGGTAGAAACCAGAGGACTTACAGCAGCAATTGAAGCAGCTGATGCAATGACAAAAGCAGCTGAAGTAGCATTAGTAGGAACAGAGAAGATCGGATCCGGACTTGTAACAGTTATGGTACGTGGAGATGTAGGAGCTGTTAAATCAGCAGTAGAAAGCGGAAGCGCAGCAGCATCCAGACTTGGTGAATTAGTTGCTACACACGTAATCCCAAGACCACATACAGATGTAGAGAAAATCCTGCCTGTATTAAAATAGTAATCCATCGTAACTGTCCGGTATCTGCACAGCAGACTGCCGGATGGTTATAATCCGTCATATTTGACAGAAAGCAGGTGTATTCTTGGAATCTAATAATATTGAACTGATTACCAGAATGGTCATTCAGGCAATCAATCAGAATGAAAAAAAAGGCGATGGATTCATGGTTCCCATCGGGGTTTCCGCAAGACACATTCACCTGACACAGGAACATGTAGAAGCATTGTTCGGACCCGGATATCAGCTTACGAAGAAGAAAGAGCTGATGGGAGGTCAGTTTGCTTCTAATGAAACAGTTACCATTGTGGGACTGAAACTTCGTGCCATTGAGAATGTAAGAATCCTTGGACCGGTGCGTAAAGCTTCACAGGTTGAGGTATCTGCGACAGATGCCATTAAGCTTGGAATGAATGTTCCGGTTCGCGAATCCGGAGACGTTGCAGGAAGTGCACCAATCGCAATCGTAGGTCCAAAAGGAGCCGTTTATCTGAAAGAGGGATGTATCGTGGCAATGCGCCATATACATATGTCTCCGAAAGATGCACAGGCTGCAGGTGTGAAGGACGGCGATATCGTATCAGTAAAGGCAGATAATGAGAGAGGAACCATCTTCAATCAGGTCAAGATCCGTGTAGACGACAGCTTTACACTGGAAATGCATATTGATACAGATGAAGCAAATGCAGCAAAGATTGCTACAGGCACTACCGTAACAATAATTAAATAATATCGGGGGCCAAAGGTCAAAAAGCCGTTCGTGCCTGCACGATAAGGTTTTTGAACAGAAACCCTTAAGCGTTAATTGGGGGCAGAAGTGTTTGCCCCCAATATTATTATCAGAAATAATTTGGAGGCTCATATGATCGTAGGCAAAGTTGTAGGAAGTGTGGTATCCACACGAAAGAGTGAGAAGCTGATTGGAAGTAAATTTATGATTATCGAGCCTGTGCATCATATGAAAGGCGACCTAAGCCAGCTGGTTGCGATCGATATGATCGGAGCCGGAGTTGGTGAATATGTATTGGTGGCACAGGGAAGCGCAGCAAGAATAGGCTGCGGCGTAGAAACAGCACCGGTAGATGCCGCAATTGTCGGTATCATTGATGACGGTGCAGGATTGGAGTAACGCCATGGAAATCAAAGAATTACAGGATATTATACAGCAGAATGGTGTGGTAGGTGCCGGCGGAGCCGGATTCCCTACTTATATGAAGCTTACAGACAAGGCCAATACCATTCTTATGAACTGTGCAGAGTGTGAACCATTACTGAAATTACACAGACAGTTATTGGAAAAACACGCATATGAAATTATGAAAACATTCCATATGATCCAGGAGACGGTTGGTGCTTCTGAAGCAATTATTGGAATTAAGAAGTCTTATGTACAGACAATTCATGCATTAAATCAGCATATTGAAGAATTTCCTGGCATGAGGCTGCATCTTCTGGACGAAGTTTATCCGATGGGAGATGAGGTTGTACTTATTTATGAGGCAACCGGAAGAGTAGTACGGCCGGGAGGACTGCCGATCGAGCAGGGAGTAGCCGTATTTAACGTTGAAACTGTATACAATGTATATCGTGCTGTGGAAGAGAAGCAGCCGGTTACAGACAAATATGTATCTGTTGTTGCAGAAGTAAGTGATCCTGTTACAGTGAGAGTTCCCCTGGGATGTACTCTGGAGGAAGTGGTAGCACAGGCAGGCAGCACAACAGTGAAGGATCCTGTCTATTTCGTAGGCGGCCCGATGATGGGGCGTATCGGAAATGGTTCAGATCCGGTGACAAAGACAACAAATGCGATTTTGGTCCTTCCAAAAGACCATCTTATTGTAGCGAAGAAGCAGCGGACTTCTTCCATAGATTTAAAACGTGCAGCATCTATCTGCTGCCAGTGCAATACCTGTACAGATTTATGTCCGAGACATAATCTGGGACATCCGATCGATCCGGCGAAATTTATGAGAGCTGCATCAAATAATGATTTCAGAGACCTGAATCCATATATAGATGCTTCCTTCTGCAGTTCCTGCGGTGTATGTGAGATGTACTCATGTCCGCAGAGTCTTGCACCGAGAAGTCTTCTCGCAGATATGAAGGGCGGTCTGAGAAAAGCAGGTATCCGTCCTCCGCAGGGTGTACAGCCGAAACCGGTACAGGAATCCAGAGAATACCGTAAGGTTCCGGAAGAACGTCTGATGGCGCGACTTGGTCTTACGAGATATGACAAGGATGCTCCTCTGAAAGAAGAACTTGTACAGGTTAAGAAAGTAAGGATATTATTGAGCCAGCACATCGGAGCACCTGCACAGGCAGTGGTCAAAGCCGGTGATGAGGTAACAAGAGGGCAGATGATCGCACAGCCGGCACAGGGCTTAAGCGTTGGTATTCATGCTTCTGTCAGCGGTAAAGTAACAGAAGTAACAGACCGTTACATTATTATTGCAGTAAAGTAGAAAGGACGTGCACAAAATGAGTAAAGCAATCGGAATGATTGAATTTAAAACCACATCTACAGGCGTTACTGCAGCAGATGCTATGGTAAAAACATCTGAGGTAGAGATCGTCGAGGCACAGACCGTATGTCCTGGTAAATATATTGCAATTATTACCGGTGACTTAAGTGCGGTAAAGGCCGCCGTTGATACGGCAGTAACTACATATGAGGATAAATGCATTGACAGCTTTGTGCTGGGCAATCCGCATGAATCCATTTTCCCGGCAATTTACGGAACTACTCAGGTAGAAGATATCAGTGCGCTGGGAATTCTTGAAACTTATGATGCAGCTTCCATTATCGAAGCAGCAGACCAGGCAGCTAAGACTGCGATCGTAGATCTGATAGAACTTCGTATTGCCAAAGGTATGTGCGGAAAATCATATATGATGATCACCGGTGAAGTTTCTGCGGTAGAGGCTTCCATTGATAGGGCAAAAGAACTTGTAGCTGCCAAGGGTATGTACCTGGATTCTTCCGTTATCGCACATCCTGACAGAAGAATGATCGACAGTATTTTATAATATCCGGGGTAAGAAGTTTCTAACCCTGACACTTATAAAAAATTTCTCGAAAAAAGGAGGCAAAGATATGCTTGCACTGGAGAGAAGAAATCTGATTCTCGAAAAATTACAGGCAGAAAAGCGAGTGGTGGTCAGCGAGCTGAGCCAGCTTTATGACGTCTCTGAAGAGACCATACGCCGTGATCTGGATAAACTTGAAAAGGAAGGACTTGCGATAAAAAGTTATGGCGGTGCTGTGATCAATGAGGATGTAAGCATTGATTTGCCTTTCAATGTACGTAAGAACCAGAATGTTACAGGAAAGCAGAAAATGGCTGAACTTGCAGCTTCCCTTGTGAAAGACGGAGATCATATTTTCCTGGATGCGAGTACTACGGCAGTTTTTGTGGCGAAAGCATTAAAGGAAAAAGAACGTCTTACCGTAATTACCAATTCCATGGAAATACTTCTGGAGTTAGCTGATGTATCCGGGTGGAACATTATCTCCACCGGAGGCGTAATGAAAGAAGGATATCTGGCTTTTCTTGGATCAAAGACAGACGAATCCATACGTTCTTATTATGTAGATAAGGTTATCTTTTCGTGTAAGGCACTGGATCTGGAATGGGGGATTATGGAATCTCAGGAAGCTTTTGGCTCTACCAAGAGAGCGATGATCGGTTCCGGACGAAAGAAAATTCTGGTTGTTGACAGTTCTAAATTTGATCAGACAGCGTTTTCCGTAGCAGGAAGCATGAAAGAAGTAGACATTATAGTGACGGACAAAGAACCGACAGAACGCTGGAAGAAGCACTTTGAGAAATTTAATGTAAAATGCCTATATCCTGTCTGACAAAGAAAATAGGAGTATGATACAATGAATACTTTTGAGATGAAAACCGCGATCCATTTTGGGGATAACGCGTTAGACAGATTAAAAGAGATCCCGTATAAAAGGGTTCTCATTATAACAGATCCATTTGTGGTACAAAGTAAAATGATCAATCTGATCACTGCTCCTTTAAACAGTGCAGATATTGAATACGATATTTTCCATGACGTTGTGCCGGATGCACCTGTGGACAAGATTGCAGAAGGGGTAAAGAAGTTCCTGGAATATCAGCCGGAAGCAGTTGTTGCAGTCGGTGGTGGTTCTGCGATTGATTCTTCCAAGGCAATCAGAGAATTTGCACTGAAGATCAACAATTACGGAAAAGTAGGTCTGATCGCAATTCCGACGACAAGTGGCACCGGATCAGAAGTTACTTCTTTTGCAGTAGTAAACGATACTGCAGCACATGTAAAATATCCGCTGATCTCAGAGAGCCTTACAGCAGATGAAGCAATTCTGGATGCAGAACTTGTAAGGAGTGTTCCGCCGGCCATCACAGCGGATACTGGTATGGACGTGTTTACACATGCGCTGGAATCATACGTAAGTACTGCACATAATGAATTCTCTTCTGCACTTGCGGAGAAAGCGATTGAAATTTGCGGGGTATTTCTGCTGAGAGCATATCTGGACGGCAGTGATATGCATGCGCGTAAAAAAATGCATGTAGCTTCCTGTCTGGCTGGTTTATCCTTTAATACAGCAGGTCTTGGAATCACTCACAGCATGGCTCATCAGCTGGGAGCAATGTTCCATATTCCGCATGGAAGGGCAAATGCTATGCTGCTTCCGCATATCGTAGAATTTAATTCTGATATCAATAAGCACAGTAAGAGCCAGAAAGAGTATCTTCCGGCTGTAAAGAGATACGCCAATGTTGCGCACATTCTCGGACTGAGCAATTATAATAAAGTAATGACGGTCCGTTCTCTGGTAAACTGGATTCAGTTTATGCAGAAAGAGATGAATATTCCGCTGACGATTCAGGAACTGGGAACAATTGCACCGGAAGAATATTTTGCAGCAATTGACAAGATGGCAGACGCAGCACTTGCAGATGCCTGCACAGTGAATAATCCGAGAGTTCCGACTAAAGAAGATATTATAAAGATTTATACGAAATTATGGTCATTCTGAAAATGAAGACAATAATTTCCGGCAGATGCTGACTGCCGCTGAAATCAGATACAGGAGATGGAGAAGAGATGAGTATTTATACAAAAAGAGGAGACAGAGGAATTACAGATATGGCTCATGCCGGTAATATTTCCAAGTCTGATGACCGTATCCGCCTTATGGGTGAGGCTGATGAACTGAATAGTCATATTGAACTTGTAAAAAGTATGCTCCGTCAGTCAGAAATACTTCAGCTTCTTGAACGTATTCAAAAGAATCTTGATCTGATCGCAGCGGGAGTCAGTAACCCATATGATCGTGACTGTAAAGTCAGTGAAAAGGAAACAGCAGTGTTGGAGGCGGAAACAGATAAACTGGAAGCACTGTGCGAAAAGCCTGTTCCGGAGAAGCTTACAGGAAAGAGCCGACTGGCTGCAGAGATAGATATTGCACGTACTGTTGCCAGAAGAACAGAGCGCTGCCTTGCACAGGTCAGCGTGAAGTTTGGCGCAGATACAGAGAGTAAGAGATTTCTTAACCGCCTTTCGGATTATCTGTATATTTTGGCGAGATATATAGAGTATTACTCTGATCTTTCAGTGGAACTGTCTGATGATCATGCGGGTGCATTGGCGAAAACGTCTGATAATAATACAGATGCATTGCCGGAACCGTCCGACAGTAATACGGATGTATTAAAAAAGACGGCAGATATCAATGAAGCCGTCATCCAGGAGGTTCTTAAACGAATGGGAATTCAGAGCAGGATAACATTGGATACAGCGAAGAAACTGATTGAGAGACTGGAGCAGGAAGCTGTGCGCAGAGGGCAGCGTGCGGTAATCGCGGTCTGCAATCCGGAAGGAAATCCGGTTGCGGTCCATGTGATGGATGGAGCATTCCTTGTAAGCTTCGATGTGGCAATGAAGAAAGCCTATACTGCAGTGGCAATGAAGATGTCTACAATGGAACTTTCGAAGATCGCACAGCCCGGAGGAACCTTTTATGGCGTTGACAAGCTGGATGGTGGAAAAATCGTTATTTTCGGCGGCGGTATTCCGCTGAAGTCCGGAAGTACAATTATCGGTGGACTTGGAATCAGCGGCGGTACAGGAGAAGAAGACCATAGTCTGGCAGAGTATGGTCAGTCTGTGTTAAATGAAATATTGTAAGATGGATGACAACTATTTGGCAGTCCGCTGTTGAAGGCACCAGACAGTTGCGAAGGAGTATTAAAAAGATCAGAACAGTTCCGAAGAGAGCTGTTCTGGTCTTTTTGCGATGTACTGATTTATCTTCGCTTATATTTCCCGGGAGTCATGCCTTTGTATTTCTTAAAAGTACGTATAAAATAACTCAGATCATTAAATCCGTTCCTGTAAGCAATTTCTGTGATTGAGTCATCAGTAGCCGCCAGTTGTAAACAGGCTTCTTCAATTCTCTGTCTGTTCAGATAATCCACAGGAGTCTGATGGGTCATTTCCGAAAAGAACCTGCAGAAATATTTCGGTGACATAGAGACAGAAGCAGACAGTTCCTGAAGTGTGATAGGATTGGCATAATTTTTTTCGATAAATTCCAGAACCTGCTTCAACTGGAGAATACGTTTATAGTCTCTGCGCGTTCGGGTAGGATTTTCGATAAAGTAATGATTACTGAAAATCAAACCAAAAAAGTGGTAAAATTGTCCAAATACAGTCAGCTCATATCCGGTATCTTTTTCGTACATGGCATCAAACAGAACAGAAATACAGTTCAGAATCTGTGGATGCTCATCTGAAAAATGTGGAAAAAGCATTGTTTCCTGATGCAGGATTTTCTGGATATATTCTCCGCATACAGGATTGTTTTTCAAAAAAGTGTTCATATCAAAAACAATGCACTGATATACACAATCATGGGGAATTCCTGAATGAAGGATTCCACTATGTACAAAAATGACATCATTCTTAACTGCTGTAAAACTTTTTTCGTCTAAAGTGACGGTAAGAGAACCTTCCAGAATACGAATTATTTCATATTCCACATGCCAGTGATAAGACATGACATATCTGGGATGTGTATGATCGATGTGATGAAACTCAAATGGAAACTCATAAGTGCCTCTTGGACGGTCTTCATTATGGTTTAAATCATGCAAAAGAACTTTCCTCCTTACAAAATTTACAGAAATTTTATGATTAAAACAGAAAAAGTGAATATTGTACTGTTTTTTGCTATTATAACACAAGTAATTTTCTGAATGCAATTATATAATAGATATCAGTAACAAAGTTGAGTGGTCAGGCTGCTGTGAACGGAGTGAACAGTGGTTATCGGGCTACTTGGCACAACAGGTGTAGAGGTTATTATTTTTGTTATATTTGCAGTCAGAAGATGCTGCGAAAAGTGAAAATGTAATCTTGGGGGTTAGAGCGTGTCTGAAAAATCATTCCCGCAATCTGCACGCCCCACTTTGCGGGATATTTCACCCGAATTCAGTTGCCGTAGCCCGCTACGGCGCCCTCATCCGGGCAAAATATCCCACAAATTGTGACGCACATCTTGCAGAAAGCCTTTTTCAGACACGCTCTAGCAGGAAATGATCCTGCGGGAATATTACAATAATTTATCAGGAGGTATTTTATTATGGCAAAGAGCAGATTAATTGGCAGCTATCCGGTAATTGGTATCAGACCTACTATCGATGGTCGTAGAGGAGCACTGGATGTTCGTGGATCTCTGGAAGATCAGACAATGAATATGGCGAAATCAGCTGCTAAATTATTTGAAGAGAATTTAAGATATTCCAACGGTGAACCGGTTAAAGTTGTAATCGCTGATACAACCATCGGACGTGTTGGCGAGAGCGCTGCATGTGCAGATAAATTCCGTAAAGAAGGCGTAGATATCACTCTTACAGTTACACCATGCTGGTGCTACGGTGCTGAGACAATGGATATGGATCCACAGACGATCAAAGCTGTATGGGGATTCAACGGAACAGAAAGACCTGGTGCTGTATACCTTGCATCTGTACTTGCAACACATGCACAGAAAGGACTTCCGGCATTCGGTATCTATGGACATGATGTTCAGGAAGCTGATGATACATCTATTCCGGAAGATGTTAAAGAAAAACTGTTAAGATTCGGCCGCGCAGCAGTTGCAGCAGCATCCATGAGAGGAAAATCCTATCTGCAGATCGGTTCCGTTACAATGGGTATCGGCGGATCTATCATTGATTCCGATTTCATCGAATCCTATCTTGGAATGCGTGTTGAATCCGTTGATGAGGTAGAAATCATCCGTCGTATGACAGAAGGTATCTATGATCACGCAGAATTTGATAAAGCTCTGAAATGGGCAAAAGAAACCTGTAAGATTGGCTGGGATAAGAACCCTGAAGAACTTCAGTTCTCAGCTGAAAAGAAAGAAGAGCAGTTCGAGTTTGTTGTTAAGATGGCAGTTATCATCAAAGAACTGATGAACGGCTGTGACAACCTTGATCCTAAATTCTCTGAAGAAGCAATCGGACACAATGCTTTGGCAGCCGGTTTCCAGGGACAGAGACAGTGGACAGATTTCTATCCGAACGGTGACTTTGCAGAAGCTATGCTGAACACCTCCTTTGACTGGAACGGAGCACGTGAACCATACATCCTGGCTACAGAGAACGATGTTCTTAACGGACTTGGAATGCTGTTCATGAAACTTCTTACAAACAGAGCACAGATTTTCGCTGACGTTCGTACATACTGGAGCCCGGAGGCTGTTAAGAAAGCTACAGGATATGACCTTGAGGGCGTAGCAAAAGAAGCCGGCGGTTTCCTTCACCTGATCAACTCCGGTGCTGCCTGCCTTGATGCTAACGGAGAAGCAAAAGAAGCTGATGGAACAGCTGTTATGAAACAGTGGTGGGATATCACAGAAGAAGACCAGAAAGCAATCATGGATAACACAGAATGGTGTATGGCTGACAACGGATACTTCCGTGGAGGCGGATACTCCAGCCGTTATGAAACAAAAGCTCAGATGCCTGCAACAATGATCCGTCTGAACCTTGTAAAAGGACTTGGACCGGTTCTGCAGATCGCTGAAGGATGGACAGTAGCTCTTCCTGAAGAAGTATCTGACAAGCTGTGGAAACGTACAGACTATACATGGCCATGTACATGGTTTGCTCCAAGATGCGATGGCAAAGAAGGACCGTTCAAGACAGCTTATGATGTAATGAACAACTGGGGAGCTAACCACGGTGCTATCTCCTATGGACATATCGGAGCTGACCTGATCACAATGTGCTCTATGCTTCGTATCCCGGTATCCATGCACAACGTTCCGGAAAAAGATATCTATCGTCCGGCAGCATGGAATGCATTCGGAATGGATAAAGAAGGTGCAGACTTCCGTGCTTGCAAGAACTACGGACCTCTGTATAAATAAATTAAACTGTTAAACTGATTTTAATCAAATGCCATGATTAAACGACATCCCCGAGGATTTCTTCGGGGATGTCCCTTTTTATCCACAGAGTTTCCTGTAAAAGTCGAAAAAATTCCCATTTTTTATGATAAAAAGGATTATCATTAGAACTTCACTATGGTATGATAGAAATAGAATTTGTGGATAAAGCCAAACCATACAGGAGAAGATAAAATGAAAAAGATAATAAAGAGTTTTCTGGTCGTTCTGATGGGATTCCTGATGAGCGTAAATGTTATGGCAGATGTACAGCAGGAGAAGCAAAATCCTGATTATACGACAGATTATTACATGATCGTAGAATCTAAAGCGGGAGGGATCGACATATATTCTCTGCCGGATCTGAGTTCTTCGAAGCTGAATGACAGTCAGATCCCGAACGGTACAGCCTTACATATCGAGGGCGAGACAGAGGATAAGGAGAATAACAGAACCTGGGGCTATACAGAATACCATGGTATGCATGGATACGTGCCGCTCGATGACTGTAAGCCGGCACAGTCCCGCAAGGAAGCAATAGATTCCGAACTGTATATCGCAGGAAGTGACAATGTGGATTACAATGCAGATTACGATGTCAAAGCTTACTCCGAGGACGGAAGTCAGAAACTCTATCAGGGTCCGGGAATCAAATACGGTGAAGTTCCAGGAGTTCGTGATATCCAGAATGGAGAGACTCTTCATATCACAGAGGATGCAGAACTTGTCGATGGAAGTCACTGGGGTGTTACAACGATCGACGACCAGGAAGGCTGGGTAGATCTTGAGAAGACAGAAGAATGGGCGAAGGAACATGGTACTTATGAGAACTCTGACGGGACAGAATTGCTGGATATGACACCGGTACCGGAAAATTCCGGCACAGCGGCAGCAATTTCCGAAAATACTGCCACACCATCGACAGCACCTTCAACGACAGAGAATCCACAGGTGACAGCAGTACCGTCCGTAACAGGAGCAGCAGATTCAGTTACACCAACGGAAGCACCGGAAGTGACTGATATACCAGAGGCAACCGACACACCGGTACCGACAGAGACATCAGCACCGACGGAAACTCCGGGGCCAACAAATACACCGGCATCGACAGAGAGCCCAGAGTCGACCGATGCACCAGATTCAGAGACCACCGGACAGCCAGAGAAGGACGATATTCAGACTTCAGGTCAGACTGTAACCACCAGCAAATCTTCCAAAAGCCAGAATCCCCTCCTCTGGATTGCTGGAATTGCGGTACTTGCAGCAGTCGGAGTTATAATTTATCATTTCATGAAACGAAACTGAAAATTTATCCAGGTATAATGGCAGGCACTCAATCAGAAACTTTCTGGTTGGATACTTTTTATGTAAAAGTTTATCGTAAATTTTTACAAATGTGAAAAATCGGGATTGTGAAAGTTGTCGAAAATAAAAAAATACGATAAAATGATAAAAAGAACATCAGGAGGGGTGAAAATGAAGAAAAAAATAATAGGGATTTTGCTGGCAGTTACATTGACTGTATCACAGGCAGGAATTGTTGTTTATGCAGAAGATGTAACCTGGGAAGATGAATTTACGCAGATGGATGAAGCGGATGAATCAGAAACTCCTGAAGCGGATGTGGCCTGGGATGGAGAATCAGAAATCTCAGAAACCGAAGATGATGAAGAACAGGTGGAAGTGACCGAAGAGGACACAGAAGCGGGCGTGGAGGAAACAAATACAGAAACCGAAGAATCACCTGTCAGTGAAGAAGAAAGCTTATTTTCAGATGGCGTAGGAGAACTTTTTTCTTCCGGGGACACAATCGTATACGATGCAGACGAAATGGAACCGTTCAAAAGCAGAACCTTAAAAGAGGTTGCTGATGAATATGCAAAGGCAAGATATGCCGGAGCAACTTATTCAAATTCAGACAGTTCCACATGGTATCAGGAACCGTGCTCTACTTCCGCGCCATATGCGGCAGGAGTGCTGACCCAGGATACACATACAGCGATGACAGCAATGACAAATTTCTATCGCTGGCTGTCAGGTCTGAATTCACTGAAGAATAGTTCCACACATTCGGATTCTCTTCAGGTGCAGGCTCTCGTTCGTAATTTTGAATTCAGCCATTGGGTGAGTGATTCCAGCAAGCCGGCTGATATGAGTGACGAGATGTGGAATGCAGGCGCTCCGTGCAGACATAACATTCTTGCGAGAGGATATACTCCTCAGGGAGCTATCACAGGCTGGATGAACGAGGGATATTCGCTCAGATCCCAGTCATGGGATACAACAGGACACAGATATGCATTGATCGAAGCTTCTCTGTCAGATGTTCAGTACGGATTCTCCGGAGGCATTGCAATCGGAGCAGGTGTAGCATCTGGAAATACTTCAGACCTGCCGTTCAGTGCGTTTCCGGCACCAGGATATATGCCGTCCCGGCTGGTGCCACCGTCTTCAAGTGCCTGGTCCGTACGAATAAACAAAAACACACTGAAAATTGCGGATTCCACGAAAGTAACCGCAGTGATCACAAACCTTAACACCGGAAATTCCTATGAATGCACGAAGGAGAACGGGAAACTGAGAGTATCAGGAGTCGAGATCGACATGGTACAGCCTTCTGATTATTCTGGTTCCAGATATATAGACAGCTATCGGGTGCAGATTACGGGACTTCAGGATGCAGCAACAGGTTCAGAGGCACAGATCAGTTATACAACCAGATTTGCGGACATCACAGAGGAAATGCCATCTTATGTGACGAGTGTGACGGCAGATGCCAGAGAATATGTTATTTATAAGACGATGGATAACATAGAAAGCATCAAAAAAGTTGCAGCAATTCTGCCGAAACAGGTATGGGCAACAGCAGAATCCGGAAAGAAGATCAGAGTATCTGTAAAAGGAGAATGGGAAATAAATGAAGCAGATAAATGCTTTGTAAACTCTGCAGATCCATCCGGACTTCCGGAAAACATAACCGACAAAAATCATCTGCTGGATGAAGTTAAGGTTCCGTACAAAATCTCGGATGATTACTATGATTCCTATAATACGCTGTATATTTCTCCGCAGAAGGTCAAGGAGGGAGAAAACATCGAACTGGGGGTATACAGAACCAATATTTCTACAGACACCAGCCAGATCTATAAACTTACCGCAAAAGAAGACGGAACCTATTCCGCAGTAAAGAAATACGATTCCTCAGAATCACCGGAATTTGACAAGGAAGCATCGGATGCGTCGGTATATTCTGCAACACACATATATAAGAAATCGGGTGTGACGCTGGACGATGCAGGAGAATATATTTCTGTGTACTACAGTTCCTCAAGTCAGAGCAGAATTTACGTCTGCAGAGCCACAAAGACCCTTGAGGTTGAACATACACACACCTGGGATGAAGGAAAGATCACAACAGCAAGCACCTGTACAAAGAAAGGTACAAAAACATTTACCTGTACGGTATGCGGAAAAACCAGGAACCAGGAAGTATCGGTTGTGGCACATAAATTTACAACATGGAAAACGACAACAGCGGCTACTGCCCTGGCACCGGCAAAACAGACCCACAAATGCAGCACCTGTGGCAAAACAGAGACAAGAAATTACGGAAATAAACTGAAACCATCCATAAAAGTAAACATAAGCAGCATCCTCCTGAAAACCAGCCAGAAAACAACACTTCTGAGAGTTTCAGGACTTGCAAAAGGAGATTCCATCGTATCCTGGAAATCCAGCAATACGAATATTGCAAAAGTTTACGGAAGAAGCAACGGAACCTGCACGATCCAGGCAGGAACCAGAAGTGGAAAGGCCATAATAACCATAGCACTGAGAAGCGGACTGAAGAAGAATATCACTGTGACAGTACAGAAAACAACTGTAAAAACCACGAAGATCACAGGCGTTGCCACTTCTCTGAAACTAAAAAGAAATCAAAAAGCAACACTCAAACCGGTCCTTCAGCCACTGACCAGCGGAGAAAAAATCACTTATAAATCCAGTAATACCAAAATAGCCATTGTAAACAGTAAAGGACAGATCACTGCCAGAAGTAAAGGCACAGCAACAATCACCGTTACATCCGGCAGAAAATCTGTCAGATGTAAAGTAATAGTTAATTAATCAAATAAAAAATAAAGAAAGACCTGAGTTCTGTTCAGCAGTGGAACCCAGGTCTTTCTTTCTCTTATACGGGAAAACAAATAAAATTTTCAATTTTGTCGCTACAAATGCGAAAATCTGTAGCCTTGACGCATTGCTGAATGGAAATCAATGTGCTATTATAGTGTATAAATGGGATTATCATGTAGAAAGAAGGGGAGGTGTCCATAATTTCCAATGTTATGGAACAGGTAAATAAATCAGACAAAAAACAGCTCAAAGGCAAATTAAGAACAGGCACAGTTGCGCTGCTTATCGCATTGCTTGCAGCCGCATCAGCAACATATGCCTGGTATATATATAATACCAGCCGCCATACAACAAAAGTCCGTATGGCAGCAGGCGCAGGCGTAAACCTGCAGATCAGCAATTCATATAATGGCACCTATGGTTCAGCCGCAGTCCTGGACAGCTTTTCCGGACAGCTGAATCCGGTTTCTACCAACAGGATCAGCGGCGGTTTCCAGAAAGTACTTGGCTTTACCAATGGAACCGAGAATCAGTCCAATCTGGTGGCAAATCTGTTTGGAAAGGGTGCATATACTGATTATTACAAGACAAGCCTTTTTCTTAAAAGCAACGGGGAGTCAACCGATATTTATATTGCGGATATCGGCTTTGAGGATAGCGATGAGAAGAATCCGATTTCTTCCGCGATCCGTGCAGGTTTTGTAGTACACAAAGCAGGCAGGAACCAGCCGACAGAAGCAGAATATATTTTTGCAATCAGCGATAAGAAAAACCCCGAGGCAGAATACAATACAGCAACAGGTAAGGAAGGAGATGTACTGGACTGCACCAAAACAGACGGAACAACCGTCTCCTTTACGCCATATACCTCAGCGGCTTATTGTACATATGACAAAAATACAGGAACTGTCAGTCTGAAGTCAGGCTCACTGAAATTATGTACAACAACCGGAAAGAATGGTTCTGCAGGAGATCCGGTACAGATCGATCTCTATATCTGGCTGGAAGGCTGTGACGAGGACTGTACCAGAAATCTTTGCAGCCAGACACTTAAGAACCTTTCCGTGTCTTTTGCAGGAGTCGTAAAAGAATCCTGAAAATAAGGAGGCAAGGCTTTGAATACAGAAGTTGATCAGTTAAAAAAATCATTTTCAAAAGCTGTGCTGTGGATTCTGCTTCTTCTGGCAGCAGCAACCGGTACTACATATGCCTGGTTTACACTTACAGGAATCAATTCTACCAATGTTACTCCAATGGCAGGAACTGTGAGTAAGGGTGATACCGTTTTACTGATATCGACAAGTGAGAGCGGTCCTTTTGACAAGACCTGCGATCTGGTTCTGAATGGAAATCCGGATTCACTGAAACCACTTTCAACAGAAAATCTGGAACATTTTTACAGATCGACTGCTCAGAACAAGAATGGAATTGCAGTACTTTACAGCAATGCAGACAGCAGAGTAGATCAGGATGCAGTGCATGGAACGGTTTATCTGCAATGCCAGAATGCACCATGTAAGGTATATTTTGACAGAGAGAAACTGAGCCTTGGAAGCGATGCGCAGGCACTGGCAGCAATGAGACTTGGAATGAAAATCACATCACATGAGGGAACCAGTACCTTTATCTGGAGACTGGATGAAATGGGCAGCACATCAGGTGCACAGTCTGTACTGACTGTTCCACGAAGCTCAACAGTTGTTTCCTCTGTTTCTGATAATGGACAGGCTTCTTATGCAGATGATCCGGCACAGGACATCACAGCCTATATGGCAGAGAATGGCGAGGCCGAAAATGAATACAAAGATGGAAGCCAGATTCTGGTGCAGTTAAATGCAGATGAAGTGGCTTCCGTAGAATACTGGCTGTATCTGGAGGGCTGTGATGAACAGTGTTCCAACCCGGTACAGAACAGAGATTCTGAGATACAGCTTGCTTTTGCAGGTGTTGATCTGGAAGAAAGTGAGAAGGGAGAACAGCCATGAAGCGTAGTTTCAGGACATGGTTCCTGACAGTAACAATCATTTTAATTTTGTTTGTAGTGGTATTTTTCACTTATGCATGGTTTACTTCCAACAGGGCAGTTTCGACCAACACTGTAACAGCAAGAACCGATGAAGAAAATCTGGAACTGCAGCTCAGCAGCACAGGAGGCAGCAGTTTTCGGGATTCACAGCCGGCATCCATTACGCAGGTCAATAAGACTGATGCAGAGTATCTGATTCCGGTTTCGACAAATGACCTTCAGAACTTTGTTTATTCACCGTTTACAGATTCCGGAATGGCATCTTCTTTCGAAAGAGTCCAGAATGAAGAATATTATTACCACGGACGGGTTTATATCCGTGCGGTTGGCGAAGGAATGGACGATGGAAGTACGATGAAGCTGTATCTGGACCAGAGCGATGGCATTCTGGGACAGAAAGTATCCGGTCAGATGCTGAATGCGGCAAGACTTGGGCTTGTATTTGACGAGAATTATTCTTCAGAAGTAATTTTTAAGTTGAGTGAAAGTCAGAATGCATCAGGTCAGCAGACATACAATACAGTCATTAACGGGCAGACACTTGGGAACAATCAGGTACTGTCATACACAAACGGGACAGTACGGGCGGCTTCCGACCCGTCTGTATCGGCAGATGGATATACCATCAGTTTTTCAGACGATTCTGTAGATGTTCCGCAGAATGCGCTTCTGACAATGCAGCTTAACAAAATATATACCGTAGATATTTATTTTTATCTGGAAGGCTGCGACCCGGACTGTTCCAACAGTATACAGTACAGTACGGTAGACCTGCAGCTTGGATTTTATGGCGTGCTTAGCCAGGAAGGGGCATGAGCATGAACAAAAAAGAAAACAACAAAACAGTCCGAAGCAGGCTGTATACATCAGTTTTGCTGGTTCTGCTGGCGCTGGTCGCAGTTACAGCAGCCACGGTAGCCTGGTTTTCCATTGCGGACAGGGCAAAAGTAAAGACCATGAGTCTGGATATCGTGACAGATGCCGATCTGAGAATGGATCTTGATCCGCACAGCACGATCGACCAGTATGTAAAGACTCTTTCGTTTGAGCAGATCGCGGCGAGGATCCAGCAGGAAAAGGGATTTTCCATGGAAACAACCCCGCTGGAACCGGTGACAACAACCGATTATGAGACTTTTTCCTATGAGAATGGCACAACAGTCGAAAACACCAGCGGAGCATATCTTGAATTTACGCTTCATTTTATGGCAGCCAAGGATATGGTCGTCCACCTTACAAGTGCCAACAGCAGCTCCGGTGCAGAGGATGGAACGCTGGTCATGTCAGAGAATGCAGCACTGCCGGAATCCATGCGAATTGCTTTTTCCACAGACGGAACGATATGGAATTACGATCCGGGCATGGGAAGCGCAAGCAGCACAGAAGGTACAGCAAAGACATTCGGGCTTCCGGAAGCTTCCACAATGCAGATAAACGAAGACAATGCCATGTTTTCTCTGAAAGAAGGAGTGGACAAAGCAGTAACAGTCCATATCTGGATGGAAGGAACTGATGAGGCGTGTACAGATGAACTGAGAGGATCTGATTATTCAATCCGGCTGAGATTTACCGGGGATAAAACAGATGATCAAAATAAATAAAATAACCAGGGAGAAGAAACTATGAAAGCATTAAAGAAAACGGGAACAATTGTGATCAGCGTATTGCTGTGGCTGGTAATACTGGTAGCCGCGCTGTATGCCTTCACAACAATAGCAACAAGAGACAATCAGAATGTATCAAGCCTTCTGGGGTATACCCCGCTTGTCGTAAAATCAGATTCCATGGCACCGACATTCAGTGCAGGAGACCTGATCTTTATCAAAAAATGTGACACATCCACCCTCAAAGAAGGCGATATCATCTGTTTCCATACGATCATTGATAACGAATATGCACTGAATACCCACCGTATCCAGAAAATCGATACAGTTGGAGACGCAAGAAGCTATACAACACTCGGTGATAACAACAATGGTATAGCAGATGCACATATCATTTCCGATGGTGATATTGTAGGTAAATATGTCGGAGATCTGCCAAAGGCAGGAAAAGTCATGGATTTCCTTTCCAGCAGCATGGGATTTTTGATCGTGATCGTACTTCCGATGCTTTTGTTCTTTATCTATCAGGTTTACAATCTGATCATGATCGCTATCCGCCTCAAAAAAGCAGTTGCAGTAGAGACTGCCAGAGAAACAGCAATCGCACAGGAAGAGGCCGCACAGAAAGCAGCAGCACAGAGACCGGAACCTTCTGAAGCTCAGAATGAGGCAGAAGCAGCCAAAGCAGCACTGGAAGAAGCAAGAAAAATGCGTGAAGAAGCAGAAGCGATCCGTGCCAAAGCAGAAAAAGAACTTGCAGATGCCAGAAAACAGCAGGGTCAGAGCGATTCCGGCGATGACCAGACCAAAGAGGAGGGTACAGAGTCTTGAGCGAATTCCTGAAGTTTGCATTTGAGGTTCTTTCACAGGTCGTTTACAACATCGTAACCTGGCTGGTGGCTTTTGCCAAAGTGTTCGTTACCGGCTGGTTTGAATATTTTGTGATTTTCAAAACTTACTTCCCGACGCTGAGCATTGTAGGCAAAGTTCTTTCGGTTCTGCTAATGATCCTTCTTGCGGCAATTCCGATCGTGATCATTCTGCTTCTGATCCGCAGGGCGATTCTGAATTACCAGTTAAAGGCTGACAAATCAGACAATGCGGCATTGTACAGAGAAATCGGAAGACTGAACAAGCAGGTGCTGGATCTGATGGAAGAGAAGAACAGCATCCTTGCCCTCAAGGTAAATGCCATGGGAGGCACAGAGAGAATTCCATATATGGGAGCTTCTGCACTGACTGATGATGTGATTCCAAGTGTTGGAAACGTTACTGATCCAGGCAAGGCTGTACAGGGAGCGGCAGCAAAAGCAGGAGCTGCTGCGATCATCTCGGGAAGTGACGATCCGAAGAAAGCACCTGTTGTACGTGCAGTAGTTTCTTCTGACCCGGGAGAAACCGTAGAACACCGTTTCCCGAAACTTACACTTGTCGATCAGAAATATGCAGCTTTCCAGTATCCGCAGTATAACAATGATATCACACTGGAAGAATTCGTAGAGGGCTACAGACTTTTTGCCGCAAGCCAGATGAAACTGTATTATACACCTGAGATCATCCGGCGATTTGTTGCAGGTATGGCAGCAAGTAAGCTTCTGATCCTCGAAGGTATTTCCGGTACCGGTAAAACAAGTCTTCCATATTCCTTCAGCCGATATATGGAAAACCCGGCAACGATCGTATCTGTACAGCCGTCCTATCGTGACCGTACAGAGATCCTTGGTTATTTTAACGAATTTTCAAAGAGATTTAATGAGACAGAATTTCTCCGTGCACTGTATGAGGCAAATTATCGTCCGGACCCGACTCTGATCGTACTCGACGAGATGAACCTTGCACGTATCGAGTATTATTTTGCAGAGATGCTTTCCGTACTGGAAATGCCGAACGAGGATGAGTGGGTACTTGACCTTGTGCCGACGGCATGGGAGGGAGATCCTGTCAAAATGGAAGGCGGCAAGATCCATGTAAGCACCGCTACCTGGTTTGTCGGAACCGCGAACAACGATGACTCCACCTTTACGATCACGGATAAGGTTTATGACCGTGCTATGCCGATTGAGCTGAATGAAAGAGCAGATGCTTTTGAATGTGAACTTCAGCCTCGCTGCGATATCACAGCAGAGCATCTTCAGTACCTGTTCCAGAAAGCAAAAACAGAACATCCGATCAGCGAGGAATCCCTGGAGAAGCTGCAGAAGATGGACAATTACCTGGTTACCAGGTTCAAGCTTTCTTTCGGAAACCGTATTATGAAGCAGATGTACGACTTTATCCCGGTCTATGTTGCCTGCGGTGGCACAGAACTTGGCGGTATGGACTACATCATTGCACGTAAAGTACTCAAGAAATTTGAAAGTATGAACGTTACCTTTGTAAGAGATGAGATCACAGGTCTGATCAACTACATTGACAAAACATTTGGAAAAGCAGAGATGGAAGACAGCAAGTCATATCTGAGAAGAATCCAGAATTTGTATTAATCGCAGTAAGGGGATAAAACGATGGCAGAAACAACAATCAGTGATTTATATGAGAAATATACGAATCAGGTTGGCGAGGCTCTTGAGGATGACCGGTACTTCCAATATCTGTTTGAGATGGTTCAGGCAGGTGACAATACCCTCGAGCAGAAAAACAGGATTCTCCACAAAGTGATCGATGAGCAATGGCTCACCGTAGTAGAGGAAGGAATCGAAGCTATTTTTAACATTGTGGATAAACCACGTCGTTTTATTGCCACCTCAGAAGAAGTAGTACCGGTGGCACTTGCCAAGAAGATTACGGCTGACAGTGTGCGGCACTTAAGCCAGCATACGCAGTTCATCACAGAAAATGCAGCAGGAGAGATCCAGCCGACCAGGATCCTCAATGTCACGACCGAAGAAAGCTATGATCTGTATGAAAACCGCTTCGTATACCATCTGATTCAGCGGCTATTTGCATTTGTGGACAAGCGAACAGATGTAATCTTCTGGTCAACAGGAGATGAAACCTGTAATGTCATGAGCATGGAGAGTAAGATCGATGATGCTTACGAAGAAATTTCCTATAGGGTAGAAATGACGATCAAAAACCGTCAGAGCTATGTCGAAAACGACACCGACCATATGGACCTCTTCAAAAGGATCGACCGTGTACGAAGACTGTCAAGGACTTTGCGGACAAGTTCTTTCTGCGATATCATGAACGGCTGTGCCAAGGTGCGAAGCCCGATCCAGAGAACCAACCTTATGATGAAAGATCCGGATTACCGCACCTGTTACAAACTATGGCACTTCATTGAGAGCTATGATGAAGTGGGATATACCATTGAGGAACAGGATTCTGCGTTACAGTTCGATGAAGAATATCTCCTGCAGATGTACATCAACTTTATCACAAATTACACCGTATTCAAGAGTCTTCTGGAATCTGACCAGAGAAATGTGACAGAGCTTGCCAAAGAGAAGCGGGAACCTGTTAAGCCGAAATTTGTCAAAGAGATCAAGGAACAGATCGTAGAGGACAGAAACATTCCGGATGTTGAGATCCGACAGGTGTTTGTAGAGGAAGTTACACAGGCGCAGCTGGATGCAGAGGCGAAACTGGAAGAAGAAACGAATCGAAGAGAAGAACTGGAACGTTCCCTCTCAGAACTGGAATTTCAGATGGACTCCCTGAACCAGCAGATGGAATTCCTGGAGCAGACCAGAATGCAGATGGAGCAGGAGCGGGCAGAACTGGAAGAACAACTCCACAACGAACAGAAAGTCCGCCAGGAAACAGAAGCTGCGATGGCAGCAGTAGATATTGAGGCGAAAAATTCAATAGAGATTGCGCAGGCAGAGGCAAAGCGTTCTGTCGAGAATCTCCAGACGATACTTGACACTGTGCGAAAAGAGAAAGAACGGGAGCTGACAGCAGCACTGGATCGTGCAGAAAAAGCAGAAAAGGATGCAAAAAACTCCCGCAAAGAAAAAGAAAAGAAACAGAAAGCTGCATCAGAAGAAATCGACAGGATCCGAAAAGAAGCAGCAGACGCGGCAGTGAGATCAAAGAAAGAATCACGGGCAGCCGTTGCCGCAGCACAGCGCGAGGCAGCCAAAGCGATCGAAGAAGCCAGACGCAAGCAGGAAGAAGCCGAGGCAGCGATGCAGAAAGCCCTGCAAAAAGCAGAGTCTGCCAGCCTTTCCCATTATATTGTAAAGCGTTTACAGGAACGCCGTGACCGCAAAAACACAGACGAGGATGACAGCAACTCATGATAAAGAAATTTTTCCTGACATTGATAAATATTATTTCCGTAATGATCATTGCGGCTGCAGTCGTGGTTCTGTGCCTGGTAGTCTTTACAAAACAGGGGGAGGCTCCGAATCTTGGAGGGTATACGGTCTTTCGTATCACGACAGGAAGTATGCGGCCTTCTTATGATACAGACACCCTGATCCTTGTAAAGAAAACCGATCCGTCACAGATCCAGGTTGGAGATGTTATTTCCTTTTATTCCGCAGACCCGGCGCTGGATGGTGCTGTAAATACGCACAGAGTCATAGCAATAGAGGAGGATGGAACGGAATGGAAATACACAACACAGGGAGATGCGAACAATATCCCTGACCAGTACGGAACCGATTCCGAGGCTCTGATCGGAAAGGTAGTCGCGTCGTCCCTGGTACTTGGAAAACTCGCACGTCTGGTAGCGAATCCGCTTGTTTTCATACCAGTGATCCTCATACCACTCGCAGTGATCCTCATCAGTAATCTGGTTCGGACTATCAGACTGGCAGGTAAGATTGCCAAAGATGAGGAAGAGGCAGCGGTCAGAGAAGCAATCCGTGAGATCCAGGAAAAAAGACAGAAAGAAAAAGAAAATTCTTCAGATAAAGAACAATAAAACAGGATTTATTAGGAGGAAAATAACATGGCAGGAAGTATACAACTGAAGAAAGGTACCAAAATGCAGCTTGCATTTGACGTACCGGTAGGGCAGGAGCCTCAGTTCAATATGCTCTGCACATTTAATAAAGCACTGGACGAATCAGCATTTCTGGTGTCTGCACCTATGGTGGACGGCAAGAGGCTTGTGCCGGATGAAAGCCAGAAATTATTGTTTAAATATACCGAAGGAGAGGAAAGCAACATTCTTGCCGGATACGTGGATGATGTTGTAAAAGAAGGAATCCGACATTATCTCAAAGTCAGACGTGTGGCAGAACAGAGACAGTTCATCAAACGTATGGATGTCCGTATGAAAGTTGAGCTTCCGATTACCTATATGCAGGATACCTGGGAACTGAATTCCGAGGGAGAAGTGGATAAGGAAAAAGGACAGACCATGGATATCTCCAACAACGGTCTTGCGGTATACATGAACCGTTGGTTTGAAGTAGGAGAGTCCTGTATCTTCACCCTTCCAAGACTTGGAACGGCAGCCGAAGGACAGCCTTCCAGAGAAGTCGTGGGAGTCATCTGCTGGACGAGGGAAATGCCGAAAGGCAGCCCGTTCCGCTTCGTAGCAGGTATCCAGTTAAGATTTGCAGACCAGCAGGAATGTCAGGATATGCAGGATTACGTGGCATACGTAAAGAAAAGGTATAAACTGTGAAAAAGAAAACCGAAAAAAAGATAAAAAAGCTCGAAAACAAGGCAGAAAAAAAGAACAAACGACATTTTTTCAAAAAGAAAAAATCAAAGACGGACCAGATCATCCGAATTGAGGAACTGGAAGCCTTGATGGAGCAGGAGGGCGGAGATGTTGATCCGGAAAAGATCGTCAGTATGTACCGACCTCACAGGAAACGGCGGCAGATCGGAGCGGCACTGCTTCGATTGGATAAACTGAATCTTGCCTTGCTTGCAATGCTTGCTACGGTCGGTGTTCTGTTTGCTGCTGCGTTTATGCAGGAAAAAATGGGTAACTTCACGATTAACCTTGACCGTCTGGAAATGTACAGAAGAGGTATCAGCATTGCTGACAATGGTGATTTCAAGGGTGCAACTGCGAGACTTACCGCAGCCATGGTCAAAGATGCCACGAATATTTCGATCGAAGATCTTCCAGATGACCTGGACGATCATGAAGGTGCACACAATGGTAAAAACTATATGGCATATACATATTTTGTCAGAAATGCAGGAAAGATCGACCTGAGTTATAAGGCCAGGATCACTCTGGATTCCTGTTCCAAGGGAGCCGAGAACGCTGTCCGTATCGCAGTATGGCGAAACGGAGACAAAATGATCTATGCAGAACCGGCAAAAGATGGAAAACCTGAGAAAGACTGCACAAATTTCTTGTCAGACGATGTCGTATGCGAGTATAAGGAAGATAGCTTCCTTGTAGGAAATGTTGATAAATATACCATTGTCATCTGGATGGAGGGTGATGATTCGGAATGTGTAGACTCTATTATCGGGGGCAGTGTGGAGATGAGCATGCACATCGACACAGACTTCGACGATGACACCAGTCTTCTGTCGAAGTTTATACAGGATATCAAAGATACCCTTAACGGAGACAAGCCGATCAATGCAGCCGGTAATGAAGCTCCAAATGACAGCTATTACACAGATAAGGAAGTTACCTGGAAGACCAGAAGAAACAAATAAAAACGTTATAACCGGTGCCACAACCGCCGATTATATATATTACAGAGGGAATTCCCGTGGCAGGGAAGAGATTTTGGGGTTAGCTGAAAGCCTCACCGGAAACGGTAGAGGGAAACTCTCCTAACCGGGCCCGGTGGGAGTTTGATCTAAATACAAAAAAGAATTCTAACTGCAGGAAATTCCCAAAACTGTACGAAGGAGAGAATGACATGAACGAAACAAAAAACAACAGCGTAAAAGCGCTGAAAAAACAGATGGCAGCAGCTGTTGCCATGGTATGCGTTGCCGCTGTAGCGCTCGGATCAAGTACATATGCTTGGTTTGTAAGTAACAATACGGTAAAAGCAACAACAAGTAAAATTAGTGCACAGAGTAATGCACCGTTCCTGAAAATTGATAAGAACGCAATCACAGAGGGTTCTACAACATCTATTTCTTATGCAGAGGATACTGATGTAAATCTGTATCCGGCACAGGTTGTAAAGAATACAGATAATAAACCATTATTCAAATCTGCATACGCAAGTGCATCTACTGCGACAACAGAATTAACAAACTCTCGTTATGATGTTGGAGATGCAGCAAAAGCAGTAGCAGGCGAGTTCGCAATTAAAAAGAGTTTTAAAATTGGTACTGCCGATGCAAAAGCAGGATCCTTTAAAAACTTAAAAGTAGCTGGTGTTGAACTTACTTCAAAAGGTACTGACGGACTTGAAGACGCTCTTTCTGTATTAGCAGTATGTGGTGATAACTGGGCAGTTTATAAAAAGAGTGCAGATGGCACTGTATTAACAGAATACAAGGACAAAGTTTCAGCGGCAGGTAACAATACAGATGGAGTTCTTGCTGATACAATTGCAGCCAATAGTTCTGTAGATGTAGATGTTTACGTATTCTATGATGGTTCAGAGACAAATGTATTTACAGACAACTTGGATAAACTGACTGCTATCGGTGCAACTGTTACATTTACAGCAACACCTGTTAATACACAGGGTACGGAAGTAAATGCACCTAATGAAAGCAAATAATACATAAAGTAATATTATGGTTTATTCCCCACGGTTGTGGCGTGGGGGATATTCCGAAAAGCAGGAACATAATCCTGCTTTTCGGAATATCAGCAATTTTGTGGAAAGGAGATTATGAATGAATACTAATAATACCATTTCAATGCTGAAAAAACAATTAATCGGTGCAGTAGCAGGTACGTTAACTGTTTTGGTTGCACTTTCTTCTGCTACTTATGCCTGGTATGTTGCAAATAACACAGTAAAAGCAACTACGAATACAGTAAGTGCCAAAACAAATGGATTTGTTCTGCAGATTAATGATGCTGCTTCTGGAGCTGATCATGGTAGCGGCACGAAATCACTGGAGGCATTTTCAAATGGAGGTATTCTAAGTCCGGCTTCTTCCGACGATATAACCAATTGGTATATTTGCCAAAGTATGAATGATGCCGGAAAAGTGGTTAATTATAAATCTCCTAACTTTGATACGGGAGTGGATGCAAAACCAGGACAATATACGTTAGATAAAAAATATTTTGCCTTTATCAAGAGTGACTATATTGTCTACACAATTTCACAAACAGGTTTAGCAGATGTATATCTGGAAGATGATGGAAATGAACCACCAATTGTAATTACTACCCAAAATGGTAACGGAGTTTCTACATTCACAGATTCGCTTCGTGTTGCAATTACTACTGAGCCAGTAGGTACAGACGGAAAGGGAACAGGAACAGAAACGTTAAAGGTTGTTTATGCTGTAAAAGACGAAACAGGCCAAGGTAATGATTTTGCTGCAATTAATGGTTGGACGAGTATAAAGAATAATAATGGAAATCCTACATTAGTTGCATCTTCTTATAATCATATATTTGGAACAGGTGATGGGAAATTTATAGATCAAAGTGGAAAAAACTGGGTTGCCAGCAAAAATGGCGATAATTATACAGTACCAGATGGTTCTGTGCCAGTCGCCGAAAAAGTAGACTACAATGGAACAATTATTCATGTATATATCTGGATGGAAGGCACGGATGCTGACTGCGTCAATGGTAAAGCAATTGAAAATGATACAACGACATATGATGTTACCGTCAAACTTGCAGGTGTAGCGACAAGTGGATGATAAAAAGAAGGTCATGGCAAAAGCCATGGCTTTTCTTTTCCTTCAATATCCCCCATATCGTTTACTATCCCCAATCTCCTCCACGCATTTTCGATACATCTGATGAATTGCTATTTCACCGACTTCTGGTATAGTCATGTAACTGAAAAGAAAACTTCAGAAGGGAGAAATGCAATATGCGAAAAAAACAGGATATCATATGGAAGTAAAGTACACTATGGGAATCGGTGGAGAAATGGGTGACTAAGTATCTGAAAAAGAATCACTCAGAATATCGTGAACTCCAGGTGAAAGCAACGAGAATTGTGGACGAAAATCCAGCACTGCGGATACTGATAAATAATATGGAAGGTATAGTATTAACGCCGGAAGATCACAAAGCCTTACATAAATTAAAAAATGCCCATAGATTGTTCCTTTTTTTGCACATAAACCGGACGTGCATCCAAATAAGACTTTGTAATGCGGAAGGATTCTTCAATCTTTCATAAACAATGGTAGGTTTGGTAGACTTGAAGTGGTTCCATATCCAGTTCAGAGGTGACCATGAGGTTGTATCCGGCATACTTCAGGTCCTCGTTGATTTTTTCTTTATCAATCTCTATCACAGGTTTTATCTTTTCCCCGTCCTTATCTTTGCTGATGATCTTCACGCATTTCATGGAATCCCCCTAATTCCTCTCTTGTCATGGCCTTGTGAGTAGCATAGTTGGAGGCTTTGTCTGCCATTTTCCGAATCTCGTTTTTGGCTTTCTTGCCAACGCAGGATTTATGGGGGAGGGGAAGTGCGCTTTCTTTGCGCATGATTTCAGTCATTTATACACAACAGGTACAAAAAGGGAGATGCGA